>Ga0307513_10001613_pt1 | contig 32387 bp, 21 predicted proteins | sample 15_EM_MG_FD_202174 | JGI IMG/M metagenome (GOLD analysis project Ga0307513, IMG submission 202174) | Populus trichocarpa ectomycorrhiza microbial communities from riparian zone in the Pacific Northwest, United States - 15_EM | ecosystem: Host-associated > Plants > Roots > Unclassified | place... | reverse complement strand
CCGATCCCCTGGTCGTCGTCGTGGTTCCAGAGCGCGTCGATCTTCGGCGCGGCCTGCAGCAGGTTGGCGGTGACCTGCTGGCCGGACTCGACGGTGAACTCGGCAGAGACCTTGTTGCTGACCTTGAATCCGGCCGCGGCCAGCGCCTCGGCAAAACCGCGGCTGCGGTCCTGGGTGAGCGGCAGGTTGGCGATCCCCTGCACCTCGGCGATGATCGGGTTCTTCACGCCCTTCGCAGCCAGCTGCGCGACGATGTAGCGGCCCGCCGCGGCGCCCATGCCGTAGTTGTCGCCGCCGATCCAGGCCCGGGCTCCCCGCGGGGAGGAGAACACCCGGTCCAGGTTGATCACCGGGATGCCGGCCTCCATCGCCTTGATCCCGACCTCGGTCAGCGCCTTACCGTCGAACGGCAGGATCACCAGGACGCTGACCTTCTTACTGATCAAGGTCTCGACCTGGCTGATCTGCTGGTTGACGTCGTTGCTGCCCTCGACCGCTTCGAGGGTGACGTCGGAGTACTTTTCGGCCTGGGCCTTGGCGTTGCTGGTGATCGCCGCGATCCAGCCGTGGTCGGCGGCCGGAGCGGAGAAGCCGATCGTGACCGCGGTGCCCGGCTTGTCGTTGTCGCCGGTGGCGGCCCCGACATTGGCGGCCGGCGCCGCGTCGTTGTCCGCCGCCGAGTTGCCGGTGCAGGCGGTGACCAGGACACCGGCGCCGATCGCACCGGCACCGAAGAGCAAGCGACGGCGGTTGAGCGCGGGGCCGGTGGTGGGGTTGTTCATCGGGAACCTCCAGGAGAAATGGGCATGGCTGAGATCGGTGCGGGACCTAAGGTTTGGAGTTGAGATCTGGTTCTGGACAGCTGATGGACGACGGAACGACGCGTCAACCGGCACCCTCCCGCCCGGCCCGGCGCTGCAGCAGCACGGCCAGGACGATGATCACTCCCTTGGCGATGTTCTGGACCTCGGTCGCCAGGTTGTTGAGGATGAAGATGTTGGTAATGGTGGTGAAGACCAGGACGCCCAGGATCGAGCCGATCAGGGTGCCGCGGCCTCCGCTCAGCAACGTGCCGCCGATGATCACCGCGGCGATGGCATCGAGTTCGTAGAGGCTCCCGTGCGTACTCGACCCGGTCGTGGTCCGGGCGATGATCATCACCGCGGCGATCCCGCAGCAGGTGCCGGACAGCACGTAGAGCAGCGCGGTGGTGCGCCGGACGTCGATACCGGCCAACCGGGCCGCCTCGGCGTTGCCCCCGATGGCGAAGGTGCGCCGGCCGAAGGTGGTCCGGTTCAGCAGCACCCACCCGACCGTGGCCACCGCGGCGAGGATCAGGACCAGCAGCGGAATGCCGATCACGTCGGTGGTGGCGAGCTCCTTGATCGAGTTCTGGTTGACGATCTGGGTCCGGTTGTCGGCCAGCTTGGCCGCCAGTCCCCGCGCGCTGACCAGCATCGCCAGCGTGACGATGAACGGCACCAGTCGGCCGTAGGCGATCAGCAACCCGTTCACCAGCCCGGCACCGGCGCCGACCAGCAGCGCGCAGAGGACCATCACCCACGGCCCGTACGACTGCGTTGCCACCGTCGTCGCCCACACCGAGGCGAGCGCCACCAGCGCTCCGACCGACAGGTCGATCCCGCCGCCGATGATCACAAACGTGACCCCGACCGTCACCACGCCGATCACCGACGAGCTCACCAGGATGTTCCGCAGATTGTCCGTGGTGAGGAAGTTCTCGCTGGTCACCGCCCCGACCACGATCAGGACCGCGAGGACGGCGACCAGTCCGAGATTGCGGACCTCGGTGGTGCGCATGCGGTCGATCAGGCCCGGCGACGCCTCCTTGGCCATCGGTGTACTCACCGTCGCACCTCCGTGCTCGCTCACGTGACGCTCCCTTCCATCACCAGGTCAAGCACCCGGTGCTCGTCAAGATCTTCGGCGCGGGCCTGATGCACGACCCTGCCCTCGCGCATCACCAGCACCTGGTCGGCCAGCCCGAGCACCTCCGGCACCTCGCTGGACACCAGCAGGACGCCGATTCCCTGGTCCGCCAGCCCACGAATGACGGCGTACAGCTCCGAGCGAGCGCCCACGTCGACGCCCCGGGTCGGCTCGTCGAGCAGCAGCAGCCGGGTGGAGCCGAGCAGCCAGCGGGCCAGCACCACCTTCTGCTGGTTGCCGCCGGACAACGTGCGGGCGGGCCGAGTGACATCGGGTGGCCGGACGTCGAGGTTCCGGGTGACGTCCACCGCCTCGCGTTTCTCCCGGTCCCGATCCAGCCAGCCGACTCGGGACAGGCGCGGTAGCGAGGCCAGGGAGACGTTGCGGAACACCGGTTCGCCGAGCAACAGGGCCTGGCTCTTGCGTTCCTCGGGGGCCAGCCCGAGACCGGCCCCGACCGCGGCGTGCACGTTGCCGGCCGGCAGCGGGCGGCCGTTCATGCTGACCGTCCCCGCGCTGCGGTGGCGGGCGCCGTAGACCGTCTCCAGCACCTCCGAGCGGCCGGCGCCGACCAGGCCGGCGATCCCGACGATCTCGCCGGCCCGGACCGAGAACGAGACGTCCTCAAAAGCGCCGGTCAGAGACAGGTTCTCGACCCGCAGCAGGACCGCGCCGGCCTCGGCGTCGTCCCGGGGGACCGCCGGCCGGGGCGGGAACAGGTACTCCACCGTGCGGCCGGTCATCAACGACACCAGCTTCGTGGTCGGCGTGGTCCCGGCCGGCAGGCCGGTGGCGACGGTTCTGCCGTCCTTGAGCACGGTGACAACGTCCCCGATCCGCCGGATCTCCTCCAGCCGATGCGAGATGTACACCACCGCAACCCCTTCGGCGGTCAGGTCGGCGATCACCCGGAACAGGTTGGCGACCTCGTCATGCGCCAGCACCGCGGACGGCTCGTCCATCACGATCAGCTGGACATCCTGCGCCAGGGCCCTGGCCAGGCTGACGATCTGCTGCTGGGCGGCGGACAGCCGGCCAACCTCCCGGCCCGGCGGGATCTCCGGGTGGCCGAGTCGGGCCAGCAGCTGGCGGGTCTGCGTGGTTTGCGCTCCGCGCCGGACGAAACCGGCGCTGGCCTGTTCCCGGCCGAGGTGGACGTTGTCCGAGACGCTCAGCCCGGCCACCAGGTCGAGTTCCTGGTAGATGGTGGCGATGCCGCGATGCAGGGCGGCCGACGGGGTGGTGAAACTGACCTCCTCGCCACGCCAGTGCATGGTTCCCTCGTCCGGTTTGTGCGCCCCGGCCAGGACTTTGATCAGCGTCGACTTACCGGCGCCGTTCTGCCCGAGCAGGCAGTGCACCTCACCGGCCCGGACGTCGAGGTCCACGCCGTCCAGTGCCCGGACACCGGGGAACTCCTTGACTATGCCGCGCATGCGCAGCAGTGGGACGTCGTCCATGTCGCCTCCTCTTCGTCGAGTCGGATCGGGATGTGCGTCATCGCCCCAGATGTCGATCAGGTTCGATTGACTTCCGGGTGGTGGTCGAGCATCGGTCGAATGGGTTGAGGTCAGGTGGGTTTGAGGACGGAATCGGAGACGAAACGGGCGGCCCCGACGACACCGGCGGTGCCGCCGAGTTCGGACAGGACGATCGGCAGATTGCCGGTGGCCAAGGGAAGCGAACGGCGGTAGACGACGCTGCGGATCTCGGCGAGCAGCGGATGCCCGAGACCGGCGGCCACCCCACCCCCGATCACCAGCAGGGCTGGATTGAAGAAACTGACCAGGGAGGCGAGGACCTGGCCGAGCCGGTGGCCGCCTTCGCGAACCAGTTGGACGGCGACCGGGTCACCGGCCGCGGCAGCGGCGCCGACATCCTGCGCGGTCAGCACCGCCCGCAGGCCGGGGTCGGTCTTGCCGAGGGCGACGAGTTCGGCGAGCCGGTCGGCCAGTCGAGCGGACCGGCCGAACCGGGCCGCCGCCTCGGCGTCCCGGGCCAGCGCGGCACCGCTGAAACAGGCCTCCAGGCAGCCGACGTTGCCGCAGGTGCAGATCGGGCCGTTCTCGTCCACCTGGATGTGGCCGATGTCGCCGGCCGAGCCGGTGACCCCGCGATAGACCTCGCCACCGACCACGATCCCGCAGCCGATGCCGGTGCCGACCTTGACGAACAGCAGGTCGCGCACGCTGCGGGCGGTGCCGGCGTGCAGTTCGCCGAGCGCCATGATGTTCACGTCGTTGTCCACCATGACCGGCGCTCCGAGGGCGGCGCCGAGCATGTCCCGGATCGGAAAGTGACTCCAGCCCGGCATGATTGGCGGCGCCACCAGCGCACCCGCACCCTGGCTGACCGGTCCCGGAACGCCGACACCGACGCCGGACAGCTCCTCGGCCGGCCCGGAGAGCTCGGCCCGGACCTTGGCGACGAGATCCAGGACCTGATCGAGGACGACGTTGGGACCGGCCCGGACATCGGTCGGCTGGGCGGTGTGCCCGAGCAGTCGCAGTTCGCCGTCGGTGATCGCGACATCGATCGAGGTGGCGCCGATGTCGATACCGACGAACCGCAGACTGGACGAGAGCGCGACCATTTGTGAGCGCCGCCCTCCACGAGAAGCCGCCAGGCCGACGACATCAACGAACCCGAGCTCGGCCAGCCGGTCGAGCTCGATCGCCACTTTGGACTTGGACAGCTCAATAGCCTCGCCGAGTTCGGCCCGGGACTGCGGGCCGCGATCGCGCAGCAGCTGTAGCAGGCGGGCTTGATGGCCGTTCTCCGGGCGCATACCGACTCGCTTCACGTCGCCCTCCGGGCCGCCACTCCGCTGTAACGTCTGTCACATCGAACGGTAGCGGCATTAATCCATTCAAGCTAGAACTTCGTCCACAAAAAGTTCAAAGCCAGGTCACGGTCCGGTGGTCATGCACTCTTACCCGGGGCTGAGAGTCCGAGTGCATGACCGCCGTGACACCAGTTCAACGGCGTGTGATCAGGGCAGGGACCATTTCTGGTTGGGCAAAGCCGTGCCGCAGGTCCAGAGCTGCACGATCGTCCCGTTGGCCGAATTGTTACCTGCAACGTCGAGACACTTGGCCGACTGCGGGTTCCTCAGGGTGCCGTCGGCCTGCGCGGCCCAGTTCTGTGCGCCGCTGCCGTTGCAGGTCCACAGCTGCACCTTGGTGCCGTCGGCCGACCCGCCGCCGGAGATGTCGAGGCACTTGCCGAGCGCCTTCAGTGTCGACCCGGCCACCGTCCAGGTCTGGGCGGCGCCGTTGTTACAGGCGTACAGCTGGATCTGGGTACCGTCGGCGGTGGCCCCGGACCGGACGTCGAGGCACTTGCCCGCCAGTCCCTTCACCGGGCCGACACCGGTTGTGGCGGTCTTGACGAAGGTGACGTCGTCCACGTCGAAGAGGCCGGTTCCGGTGCCGGTGAAGGTCAGGAAGACGGCGGCCGAGCCGGCCGGAACCCCGGTCAGCGGGCCGGTGACATTCGCATAGGTCTCCCAGCCACCGGTGTTCGGCACGTTCAGGGTGCCCAGCACCGGGCCGGTCGCCGATCCGGTGCGGACCTGAATCTGCCCACCCGGCCCGCCGGAGACCACCCGGGCCCGCACCGAGCCGGCCCCACCGATGTTCACCGCGGAGTACCCGGCCCAGTCCCCCGGATCGATGAAGCCCAGGGTCTGGCCGTTGTTCGCCCCCGGCTTGGTGAAGGGCTGGGCTCCGTTGACCGAGCTGAACGACTCGGCCTGGATGGTCACGTCACCGATCGGCTGACCGCCGAGCTCCTTCACCCGGACGTTGCGGAAGGCGGCCTGGTCGCCGGTGCCGTGGTTCTGCAGGCCGATGTACCCGTCCAGGTTGCGGGCCGGGTCGGTATTCGTGAAGTCGTTGATCAGCACGCTGTTGAGGTAGACCCGCAACCGCTGGCCCTCGACCAGCAGCTCGTAGGTGTTCCAGGTTCCCGGTGGGTTCAGTGCCGCGTCCCGGGCCGCCAGGTCGGCCGCCTTGAACGTATAGATCGACCCGGTGGTGCGGTCGGCCGCGTCTGTGGCGTCGATCTGCACCTCGTAGCCCTGATTGACCGCGACGTAGGGATCCGTGCCCGGGTTCGGGAAGCCGACGAAGACCCCCGAGTTGCTGTCCCCGGTCAGCTTCCAGTCGGCCTTCAGCGAGTACGAGCCGAACTGCTTGGCGGAGTACCAGAGCAGCCCGAGCCCACCGGTGGAGTTGAGCGTGGCGTCGGAGTTGGTGAACCCACCCGGGCCGGACTGCGTCCAACCGGTGGTCGAGCCCTTGTACAGCGCGCTGTAGCCGGTTTCCGGCCGGCAGTCGGCGTTGACCCGCTTGCCGACGTAACGGATCCCGCCGAGCAACTGGTTGCGGAAGTTGGCGTCCGCGTAGGACTCCTGGGTGTGTCCGAAACCGGTGTAGAACGAGCGACCACTGTCGATGGTCTTGCACCAGGTGATCGGGTGGTCCCCCATTGTGCCGCCGGAGTACGACGATTCGTCCAGGGTGGCCAGGACGTGAGCGGTGCTGCGCGGGTTGCTCTGGTAGTTGTACAGTTCGTCGGTCCGGGTCCAGGTCTGCGGCAGGTGCGCGGTGCCCGGGTGCGCCCGGTCCTCGGTGATCGAGTTGACCTGCTGGATCGCCGGGTGGGACGCGAACCAGGCACCGACCAGGGTGCCGTAGAACGGCCAGCCGTACTCGGTGTCCGCGGCCGCGTGCACGCCGAGATAGCCGCCACCGCCGCGGATGTAGGACTCAAACGCGCTCTGCTGGCTGTCGTTGAGCACGTCCCCGGTGGTGCTGAGGAAGACCACGGCCTCGTACTGGGCCAGATTGGCGGTGGTGAAGACCCCCGAGTCCTCGCTCGCGGTGACGGTGAAGTTGTTCGCCGCACCGAGCTCGCGGATGGCCTGGATGCCGGCCGGGATCGCGTCGTGCCGGAAACCGGCGGTCTTCGAGAACACCAGGACGTCGTAGGGGGCGTCCGCGGCGGCCGCCGAGGGGGCGGCCAGGGTGCCGGCGACGAGGGTGCAGGCGGCGAGCGTGATCGCGGCGCCCGCCGAGGCCAAGAGCTTTCGCATGATTCCTCCTTCACAAGGGCCCGTGGGCAGGCCGGTGAGCCTGCCCACGGGCGGGGCGAGCTAGGGCAGGGTCCACTTCTGGTTGGCGCCGGTGCCGCAGGTCCACAGGTCCACCACGGTGCTGTCGGCGGAGTTGTTGCCGGACACCTCCAGGCACTTGCCCGACTGCGGGTTCTTCAGCGTGCCGTCGGCCTGCGGCACCCAGTTCTGCGCGCCGGAACCGTTGCAGGCGTACAGCTGCACCTTGGTGCCGTCGGCCGAACCTCCTCCGGAGATGTCCAGGCAGCCGCCCTGTACCCGGAGCGCCTGGCCGGACACCGAGAACACCTGCGCCGGAGTGCCGTTACAGGTGTAGAGCTGTGCCTGGGCGCCGTTGGTGGTGGCCCCACCGCGGATGTCGAGACACTTGCCGGCCAGTCCCTTGACCGGGCCGGTGCCACCGCCGGAGCCGGTCACGAAGGTGAATGAGTCGACGTCGTAGAGCGCCGCGGTGCCGGTCCCGGCGAAGGTCAGATACAGCGACGTCGTGCCGGTCGGCGGGTTGGTGATCGTGCCGGTGACGGTCGCGAACGTCTCCCAGGATCCGGTCACCGGCACGGTGGCCGAGCCGAGCACCGTGCCGGTCGGTGAACCGGTGCGGATCTGCAGGGTTCCACCGGCTCCGCCGGACGAGACCCGAGCGCTGAATCCGGTGGCGTTGGCCAGCTTGTACGGGTCGAACTCGATCCATTCGCCGTTGTTGATGTCACCGACCGTCTTTCCGCCCTCGGCCGCGGTCTTGGTGATGATGGTGATCCCGGACGAGGTCTTGAAGTGCTCGGCCTGCCGGTGCCGTGGCACCAGGAAGTTCTGCGAGTGGGTGGTCAGGCCGCCGTTGTCGGTGTACGAGGCGTCGAAGATCGGGAAGATGTTCGCCGCGTCGTCGTGCTCCCCGTCCACCGGGATCGTGATCGTTCCGGAACAGCCCGGCTGGGAAGTGATCTGGTGCGCGTGCTGATCGTGGCCGAGGACGTAGGCCATGGTCACCCGGCTGCAGTCGACTGTGCCGTCCTCCGGGTCGGTGACCGTGACGCTCCACGGCACACTGTCCCCGAACGACACCAGCTGACCGTTGGACGGCGCGTTGATGGTCACCGTCGGCGCGGTGTTGCCCACACTGATCGGCACACTGGCAGTACCAGTCAGGCCCTGGGGGTCCTTCACCGTCAATGTGGCGGTGTAACTGCCGTTGGTGGTGTACGTGTGGGCCGGGCTGGCCGCGGTGGACGTGCCGCCGTCGCCGAAAGCCCAGCTGTAGGTGAGCGCCCCGCCGTCCGGATCGCTCGACCCGGCTGAGGAGAAGGTCACGGCCAACGGCGCGACCCCGGAGGTCTTGTTGGCCGCGGCCACCGCCGTCGGGGCCCGGTTGCCACCGGCCACGTAGTCGAAGCGGTACAGCGCCGAGTTGACGTCACCGTTGAAATAGCCGGTGCCGTAATCCAGGACGTAGAGCGCACCGTCCGGGCCGAAGGCCATGTCCATCACCTGCTTGCCGACCCAGGGGAAGTTGTCGATCGCGCCGGGCGAGCCGTTGGCGTTCACCGTGATCGGCTTGATCCAGCCCCGGCCGAACTCACCGGCGAAGAACATGCCGTTGAAGGACGCCGGGAACTTCGTGGTCGAGGGATTGGCCGCGTCGTAGCGGTAGACCGGCCCACCCATCGGCGACTCGGAGCCGCCGCCGAACTCGGGCGGGCTGCCCGCGTCCCCGCCGTACCGGATCCAGGACGGGCGCGCTGCGGGCAGGGTGCTCAGGCCGGTGTTGCGAAACGAGTTGTTGGTCGCGCCGCCGGCGCAGTTGAACTTCGGGCCGGTGGTGTTGGTAGCGAAATTCCACTCGTTGTAGGTCTCCGTGCTGGTGTTCGTGCCGGTGCAGTAGGGCCAGCCGTAGTTGCCGGGCGAGGTGATCCGGTTGAACTCGACCTGTCCGCCGGGCCCGCGGTTCGGATCGGTGCTGCCGGCGTCCGGACCGTAATCACCGAGATAGATGACGCCGGTGGCCTTGTCGACGCTCATCCGGTACGGGTTGCGGAAACCCATCGCGTAGATCTCCGGGCGGGTGCTCGCCGTACCGGGCGCGAACAGGTTGCCGCTCGGGATCGAGTAACTCCCGTTGGCGTTGACGTTGATCCGTAAGAGCTTGCCGCGCAGGTCGTTCGTGTTGGCCGCGCTGCGCTGGGCGTCGAATGCCGGGTTGCGGTTGGTCCGCTCGTCGATCGGGGAGTAACTGGCCGAGTCGAACGGATTCGAGTCGTCGCCGGTGGTCAGGTACAGGTTGCCGGCCGCGTCGAAGTCGATGTCGCCGCCGACGTGACAGCACATCCCCCGGTTGGCCGGCACATCCAGGACGGTGACCTGGCTGCTCAGGTTGACGGTGAAGTCGGCGTTCAGGGTGAACCGGGAGAGCCGGTTGACGCCGGTCCAGGTCGTCCAGTCCGCGGCGGTACCGGTGGCCGGGGCGTCACCCGCCGGAGTGCTCAGCGGCGGGGCGTAGTAGAGGTAGACGAACCGGTTGGTCGCGAAGTTGGGGTCGGCCGCGACGCCCTGCAGACCTTCCTCGTCGTGCTGGTAGACCGGGATGGTGGCGATCACCGACGTCGTCCCGTTGGCATCGGTCCGCCGAAGGGTGCCGTTGCGGGCGGTGTGCAGCACGGATCGGTCCGGCAGCACCGCGATGGCGAGCGGTTCGCCGACCTCGGCCTCCCCCTTGGCCAGGGTGACCTGCTGGAAGTCGGCCGGATTGATCACGGCCTGGGCCGCCGGCGCGATGCCGACGATGCTGGTGAGGCCGGCAGCGACGAGCAGGATGGCGGCCCCGATCGGCCACCAGCGGTTCCGGATGAAACGCTGATTCCTTGCGGGCGTGGACTTCTCGATCGTGCCGCGCGAGCTCAGCGGTCGGATCTCGGCCATGTCGCCTCCTCGTCGTTGAGGTGGATCAGGATGCGCGTCATCGCCTCGGGTGCCGCTGGCACTCGAGTCGGGACGCTGGCAGGGCAGGTGCGGGCCGACGGCAGGGTCAGGGTGCCGTCAGGAGAAATGGAGCATATGTAACGTCTGTCACATTCGACGATAACGGACTATGCCCAAAACGGATATAACTTCGCCCACAAAATAATCAAAGCCGAACTAGGTTCCACCCACAGGTCGAGGTCAGGAGCGGACACCGAGCAGCAGGCGGACGTCGGCGGCCATCGTGACCGACCCGGTGGCCAGCACCCCGCCGCCGATCTGCCCGCCCTCCTCGGCCCGGCCCATCGCGTAGTCGAGGGCGTCGTCCAAGCGATCGAAGATCTTCACCCGGTCCTCGCCGAAGACATCGCTCGCGATCTCCCCGAGATCGGTCGGATCCATCGAGCGCGGTGACGACGTCCGGGTGATCACCACTTCGTCGAGTACCGGCTCCAGCTCGCCGAGGATGCCCTCGGCGTCCTTGTCCTCTAGGACCGCGACCAGCCCGATCAGCGAGTTGAAGCCGAACGCCTCCTCCAGGCTGCCGGCCAGCGTGGCCGCACCGGCCGGATTGTGCGCGGCGTCGATGAGTACGGTCGGGCTGCGCCGGACGACCTCCATCCGACCCGGCGAATCAACGTCCGCAAAGGCTGCCCGGACGATGTCGATGTCCAGCCCGCCGGAGCCTTCCGAACCGCCTTCGGTGCTGCGGAAACCGCCGGAACTGATCAGCAACGCCTCCACCGCGGCGAGCGCGGCGGCCGCGTTGTAGGCCTGGTGGACGCCGTGCAGCGGCAGGTAGATGTCCTCATAAACCTGGCCGTTGCCCTGCAGCGTCAGCACCTGACCACCGACCGCCACCTCACGGCCGATCAGGCCGAACTCGTAGCCCTGGCGGAGCACGGTGGCCCCCACGTCAACCGCCCGGGCCAGCAGCACCTGGGCCGCTTCTTCCGGCTGCTGGGCAATCACGGCGATCGCCCCCGGCTTGATGATCCCGGCCTTCTCGGTCGCGATCGAGGCCAGGTCGTGGCCGAGGAATCGCTCGTGGTCGAGGCCGATCGGCGTGATCACCGCAACCTTGCCGTCCACCACGTTGGTCGCGTCCCAGGAGCCGCCCAGACCCACTTCGATGACACCGACGTCGACCGGGGTGTCGGCAAACGCGGCGTAGGCCATCGCCACCAGTACCTCGAAGAAGCTCAGCCGGGGCGCACCTTCTGCCGCGCTCTGCGCGTCGACCAGGTCCAGGTACGGCGCGATCTCGTCGTAGACCTCGATGAACCGCTCCGGCTCCAGCATCACGCCGTCCACCGCGATCCGTTCCCGGACGTCGTTCAGGTGCGGGCTGACGAACCGGCCGGTGCGCAGGCCGTGCTCGCGCAGCAGCCGCTCGATCATCCGGGTGGTGGAGGTCTTCCCGTTGGTGCCGGTGACGTGCACCGCCTCGAATGCCGTCTGCGGATCGCCGAGCAACCGGCAGAGGGCAGCGATCCGGTCCAGGCTCGGCACCACGTCGTGCTCGGGCGCTCGGGTGAGAATGGCCTGGTACACCTCGCGCAACCGCTTCTGCACCGCGACCTGCTCGGCAGTACGGGCCTCGCCGTGCTGCGGCCCGCGCCCCTGGATCCTGCTCATGCTGCTCCCCTTGGTTCCGCCACCCGACCAGCCAATCATGGTCGTACCCCCGACCGGTAAACCCGCCCACCCCCGAACCGCTGTGCGGGTGCCCGGAATCTTCTGGTGGAGTCGAGGGACGAGTCCACTGAAGACCGGAAGAATGGAGTACGTGTTGGGATCGGTAACGCAGTCACCCAGGAACGATGGGCTGGACGTCGACGCCGGTGAGCCGGGGACCGGCGCCGAGCGCTTGTCGCTGGATCGGCGGCTGCGGCGCCTGCAGGTCACGGTCGTCGCCCTGGTTCTGGTGCTGGCGGGGGCGGGCGTGCTGGCCGGGGCGGTGGTGTGGTCGCGCTCGGGTGCCCCGTCACAGTCCTCAGCCGAGGTGGGTTTCGCCCGGGACATGTACGCCCATCATGCTCAGGCGGTGTCGATGGGCATGATCTTGCGTAACCGGACGCCGGAGCCGTTCAACACGCTGGTGGAGGAGATCGTCACCAACCAGGCAGAGCAGCAGGGAATCATGCTGGCTTGGCTGTCCGCGCACGACGTCCTGGCGGCCGACGAGACGTGGCAGTCGATGCAGTGGATGGAGGGTTCGTCCACCGGCATGGACGCAATGCCCGGACATGATCAGCCGACGACCGGCGCCTTGGCGGGGGCCGCCGACGCGGTCAGTCCCGGCGGGTGGGCGACGATGCCCGGGATGGCCACTGACGCCCAGCTGACCGAGCTCGCCCAACTGCGAGGCGCCCCCCAGGAGGTGCTGTTCCTGCAGTTGATGCTGCGCCACCACCGGGCCGGCTCGGCCATGGCCAGCACCTACCTTGAGCGTGGCCACGATCGGCAGTTGCAGGGACTGGCGCACGCCATTGTCACCGGCCAGGAACGCGAAATCACCATCATGACAAGCCTGCTCACCGCCCGCGGGACGTCCTGACCGTTCAGACGGCGATCATCAGGAGCGCCGGCGGCGAACGAGCGCAACACCGGCAATGACCGCGGCGGCCATGGCGGCGACGAGCGCACCCAGGACGACGACCAGACCGGTACTGGTGGAGGCTTCGTCATTCGACACCGGGTCCGCAGCGATCGCGGTCGCCGTGGTCGAGGCCGGCGCCGGTGTGGTGGCTGCGGTGGCCGGTGGCAGGCTGGTCGTGGGGTCGGCTTCCGGTGTGGGTTGGGGGGCGGCGACGACGAACGTGCTGGTACCGCTGATCGGATGCCCGTCCTCGGACGCCACCCGCCACTGCAGCGTGTAGGAGCCCGCGGCGAGGTCGGTCTCCAGCTTCTGTGTGACGACAGCTCCCTTGACCGTGGCCTTGCCGTCGGTGACCGGGCCGTCCGGGCCGGTCACCCGCACGGTGACGCCGAAACCGAGCAACGACTCGTTGAATTTCAGACTCACTGCACTGGGAGGACTGGCCAGGGTGCGGCCGTTCTTGGGGGTGGTTTCCAGCAGCTTGGCGTGCGCGGACGCCGGGGCAGCCGCCAGCACGGAAAGCGCGATCAGGGGCAGGAGGGCCGCGCCAGTGGCGAGCAGGCGGCGCAGGTGGACCGGCAGCCTGCGAGGGCGGGTCGTTCGAGCGGTCCAGGCGGGGGCAAGCATGGGGGTGAAACTCCTGTCGGAAGAATCGAAAACGAGAAATCGCAACAGAACCGCCGGAGCGGGCCGCGCGGGAAAGCGAGAGTGCCTGGCGCGCAGGCCTAGAGGGCGGGGGCCAGTGCCGAAGCAGGTGGACCGCGCCGCGAAACCGCCCGCACCAGCAGGTGTCCCGGCAGCATCGAGGCGACCCCGAGCCATGAAAGCTCCCCGCCCGCAACGAGTCGCAACTCACGACGGGCCGGAATTGCGGCGAGTGCGAGCGCGAGGAGAACGCGGCGACCGGTCCGCAGCACCGGACCGGCCAACTGGGCCAGGTGGGCGAGCAGGGTGAACAACGCCCGCTCACCGATCGCCAGCACCGCGCCCAGCACAACGGCCGCGCCCAGATGGGCCAGGACCATGAGCGGGCTCGGCAGAATCGACATCGTGTGGCCGACACCGGTCCCGGCATCCAACGAGCCCGTCTCGGGCATCATGACGGAGGCGGCCTGGTCGGCGTGCGCATGGGGGCCACTCATTGACATCCCGGACATGGCCGACCTGGGCAGTGCGCCGGATGCCTTCCAGCCGGCACTGACATCGAACGCGGCGTGCATGAACGTTTGGCCGGCCCCGAGCAGGACAACCAGTCGCAGGCCGGAAGCCTGCCGCAGCAGCGGCACGGTCATCGCGGCCGCGGTGACAGCGATCAGCAGCACCATGATCGCGAACGTGGGGAGATCACCACCACCCAGCAGGTGCGCTGCTCCAGCTACCGACCAGGCGGCCACCGCGAGGCAACCCGCCCGGGCCCAGCGCAGGCCTGCGCCCACGGCGGGCGGGCGCTGCGGGCTGATCGACACGACGCACACGGTAGCGAGCCTCACCGAAACGGGTGTTGTGCGGGAGTCAAAGCTGGCCCACTTCACTGCGGCGTTCAACCCGGCCCGACCCGGTGGTGACGAGTTGGCTCCGCCACCCGACCAGCCAATCATGGTCGTACCCCCGACCGAGTAAACCCGCCCACCCCCGAACGGCTGTGTAGGGCATGACGAGGGGCAGAATCGACCGAATGGGCGCACCACCGGGGACTGTGCCGCAGAACCATCGGGACGACGGACCGGATGGCGAGCGCGAATCGTTCGACCTGTTCTATCGCCGTGAGTTTCCCCGGATGGTGACGCTGGCCTGCGCGGTCTCCGGTAGCTGGGCGGCCGCCGAGGACATCGCGCAGGATGCGTTCCTCCAGGTCCGGCAACGCTGGGACACCGTCGGCGGATACGACAAACCCGGAGCCTGGGTTCGTCGGGTCACCATCCAGCTGGCGAGCAAGCGACTGCGCCGGGCCCGGGCCGAGGCCGCCGCCTGGCTGCGGTTGGCGCCGATCGAGCCGATCTCGCACGGACCCGACGAGATCGAGGACGTCCTGCGAGCGATCCGCCGGCTTCCGCGCCGGCAGCGCGCCGCCGTAACGCTCTGCTATCTGGAAGACCGCAGTGTCCGCGAGGTCGCCGAGATCCTCGGTTGCGCCGAAGGCACGGCCAAAGCCCACCTGTACAAAGCCCGGACGTCGCTGGCCCGGATGCTCGCAGAGGAGATCGCACCGTGAGCGAAGACCTGGATCACCGGTTGGACGAGCGCCTGCGCACCGCCCTGCACGACCTGGACCGGCGGATCGACCGACACCTCGCTCCGCGCACCGATCTGGGCGCCGAACCGGGCACCGAACCAGGTACCGAACCAGGCACCGAACTAGGTACCGATCTGCGGGGCCGGGCCGGCTCGAGCGGCCGGACGCATCGACGAGGCCCGCGGCTGGTCCCGGCCCTGGCCGGCTTTGCGGTGATCGCCCTGCTGGTCACCATCGGCTGGCTGGCTCGCCCGTCCGAGTCGACGCCACCGGCCATCAGCCCGCCGACGCCCGCAGTCACCACTCCGCCGCCGAACGCCGAAGGCACCGCGAGCCAGTCTCCGGCCGATGCCGCCCGCGACGGAGTGAGGCCGGCGCTGGCCCGGGTTTCGGTCTTGCGGCGGGTGCAACCCAGCGATCCCCTCTACTCCGGGATCACCACCCGGATCAGCGCGCCGGAGGGCACCTGGCTGATCTCCCGTCCAGACCCGCTCACGCTCGGCCTCCCGGACTCCGCCTGTCTCGCCGGAACGCAGAGCTACGGCTTCTGCTACGACTACACCGAAATCCTGTTGATGTCAGCCGACCTCAAACGCGTCATCCGCGCATACCCAATCCCGGACCTGCCCGCCCAGTGGCTGGTGCTGACCCCGGACGCGATCTACTGCGGACGGCAAGGGGATGGTGGCATCCCGGAGTCGATGGTCTGCCGGATCGACCGCTCGACGCACGCGTTCACCGGGCGGGTCTTTCCGCACCGTGGGGTGGTGGACAACCCCGACCAGCACACCTTCGACGGCTGGCCCGGCACCTGGTCGAACAATCCGGCGACCGCCGTGACCGGCTTCGACCAGGCTCACCTGACCGCCGGTGGCCTGCAGGTCACCACGATGGACGGCACCGCGACGATCACGCTCGACCCGATCACCCTGAAACCGTCCAGCTGACCGGCCGAGCCAGCGCTGATGGTCACCTCTTCGCACCGGCGATACTTTCAGCCTGGATTGAAAGGTATGGATAGCCCTCCGGCCAGGAAGTGAGACTGCAGGTGGCAACGCAAGAATCGACTGCCTGCCGCAGCGGGTCCAGGGGGCCAGGGGGCCAGGGGTTTCTCCATCCTGCTCACGACAACCCTTGCGGCGGTGCACCTTGAGGGGAGACATTTCATGTTCAGCATGACCAAGGTCCTGGTGGCCGGCGCAATGACGGCCGCCGCGCTGGGCACCACGCTTGTGGCGGCCGCGCCCGCCGAGGCGCACGGCGGCTGTGCCTACCTGCCCAACGACCGTGGCTTCGGTTGCGTCCTGGCCGGACACACATCGGCGTACGTGCACGACAGCCGGGCCGACAACTGGGGCGTTCGGATCCACCTCTGGACCACCACGTCCGGCACCAAGTACGTCGTCGGCGACGGTAACGGCAGTGCCACCGGTGACGGCTGGAAGTACATCAGCGGTGAGACCTTCACGTACTACAAGGTCTGCGCCGGAGTGGGTGGCGTGGACACCGTGTGCACCGCGGTGACCGCCGCCTGAGACGGGACATCACCACCGGGGCCGGGTACGATCCGGCCCCGGTGGCAGGTCGGCCTCGGCCGAGCCGATGCTGATGTTCACCAACTGGACATACCAGGAGAAATAAGACGCCTCATTCGCGTGGTGAGCGTCTCCCACGGTCAGGGGTAGCCGGTTTCCACCGAGACCACGGGAGTCCACATGAGCGATCGAATCAGCCGACGTCATGTCATCGCGCTCGCTGGAGGGACGGCGCTCGCCGCGGCCGCAGGGATAGCAGACCCGGCACCGACCGCCATTGCCACCACCAGCGCTACCACGACCGGCCGCCGTCCCTCGACCACTCCATTGCGGAGCGGACTCTTCAGCCTGGGCGTGGCCAGCGGCGACCCGAGCCCGAACGGGGCGGTGCTGTGGACCCGGCTCGCTCCCAAGCCGCTCGCGGGCGGGGGGATGCCTGCCCAAGACGTGCCGGTGCAATGGCAGGTGGCCGAAGATCCGACGTTCCGCCGCCCGATTCGCAGCGGCACCCAGACCGCCCAGCCGACCTGGGCGCACAGCGTTCACGTGGAGCTGGGCGGGCTGCGACCGGATCGGCAGTACTGGTATCGCTTCCGCGCAGCCGGTTCGACGGAGATCAGCCCGGTCGGACGGCTGCGTACCGCACCTGCGGCGAACGCAGGCCCGGATCGGCTGCGCTGGGCAGTGGCGTCCTGCCAGAACTGGCAGGAGGGTCTCTTCACCGCCTGGCGGGACGTCGCGGAGCAGGACCTCAACTTCGTCGCCTTTCTCGGCGACTACATCTACGAATCGGCGCCGAAGACCAGCGGCTACGTTCGACGGCACGAGGGAACCGGCGAGCCCACCACCCTGGCGCAGTACCGGAACCGGCACGCGCAGTACCGCGGGGACCGAGATCTGCAGGCTGCCCATGCCGCGCACGCGTTCATCGTCACCCCGGACGACCACGAGATCGACAACAACTGGGCCGACGACGTCCCCCAGGACCCGAAACTGCAGTCGCTGGAGCAGTTCCGACGCCGTCGGATCGCCGCACTCCGGGCGTACTGGGAGCACATGCCGCTGCCCAACTCGGCGCGGCCGCACGGCCCGGACGCCCGCTTCTACCGTCGGCTCTCCTTCGGTCGGCTGGCCGAGCTGTCGGTGCTCGACACCCGGCAGTACCGCAGCGACCAGCCGACCAGCCTGGCGCAGGCGGAAAACCCGGCCCGGACCATGACCGGCCAGCAACAGGAGCGGTGGCTGATCAACGGACTCACCAGTTCCGGCGCACGCTGGAACCTGATCGGCAACCAGGCCATGGTGGCGCAGAACGACCGCACCGCCGGCGGCGCCCAGACCTTCGACTTCGACTGCTGGGACGGCTATCGCGCGCAGCGGCGCCGCCTGCTCTCCACGGTGCATGCCGCCGGCGTCCAGAACCTCGTGGTGCTGACCGGTGACCGGCACGCCACCTGGGTGTGTGACCTGAAACCCGACTTCGACGACCCGCATTCACCCGTGGTCGGCGCCGAGCTCACCGGCACCTCCATCTCCTCCGGCGGCAACCCGGACGTGAAGGCTTTTCATCGAACCTTCGATCCGATCAAGGCCGATAGCCCACACTGGAAGTTCATCGACAACCAGCGCGGCTACCTGCTCTGCGAGGCGGATCAGACCGCCTTGAAGACCGAACTGCGCACCGTGACAACGATTACCGCGCCGGGCGGCGCGGTAGCCACGTACGCCCGTTTCGTCACCGAGGCAGGCGTGCCAGGTGTCACCATCGACGCCGTCAAACCCCGACCGGTGGCGCAGGGTCCCCGCCTCGAGCAAGGCCCGGCGGGAATCCTGCGCCTGGACGACGGCACCGTGAACTGAGCAGCCTTCTCCGCCGCGATCTTGAGCCTGTCCTTGATGCTCGCCCGAAAGGCCTGCGGCGAGCCACCCAGGATGGTCATGAATCCCCATTCCCCAGCACCCGCTCTCCGGTATTGGAGGCCGTGCTGGCTGTCTGATCAGATGAACGGCGACTTGGCAGTCGCGGAGGAAGTGTCGTTCTGGGCTGCGGCGCCACGAGAAGAGCCACCGCACGAATGTTTTCCGGGATGCCGGCTTGGTAGAGCAGTTGCTGCAGCAGTTCGGCCCCCCCTCCTCGGGGAACGCCGTAGTGATGAGCGAAAGGACCGAGAATGCCGGTGACGTCGTCAAGGTCGACGCGTTGGGTCATCACGGCATCGCGGACCACCCCAGCCAGATGGCCTCCATCGAGTTGAGCCGAGGCCAGGTCTCCAATGGTGGCAAGAGCGGTGGTGACCGGTAGCCCGTCCACCAGGGTCTGGTCTTTCACATCGAGATATCGGCGGTGAAATCGGATTCGTGGATCGCGGGTCTGTTTGCGCGACTGAATGATGAAGTCCAGATAATCCGCGTCGAGGTCACCCAGCCGATGGACGATGGCTGCCGAACGATGCGAAACGACCCCGACGTCGGCTCCGGTCATCCGCTCGGCAGCCGTTCGCGCCGGGTCCAGCGCGAGCCACGCCGCTCGCAGGTCGTCGTGCGGGTGACTCGGCGTTCCGGCCACCCGGTAAACGCCATGCCTGAGCCGCTCCAGACGCCCTGTGTCGGCCAGGCGCGCCATCTGCTGGGAACTGACGCCCTCCGCTTTGGTCTGCGCTGAGGTCACGAGCCCCCACTGGTCCGCAGCCAGCTCACTGACCACGTGAGAAGCCTCAGAACACACCGCCATACTGCAATAGTAATACTCAGAGTGATTTTTGCAGTATTCGTTTGCACGAGCCAAAGCAGTGTGGCCCCCGCCGATCAGGCGGGGGCCACACGATCCAGCGATCTCAGACCAGGCGTTCGACCACCACAAGCACCACGTCGCCGTCCGAGCCATCAGCGCGGCCTGAACTGTCGGCAACGCGGATCTCGACCTCCTTGGCCAGGGTCTCCCGCTCGAACACCGGCCGGAACTCGTGCGTGGTGCTCAGGTGCTGCTCCGGAACGGTGAGCCGGAGCCGGATCGGATCGGAGACGTGCAGGCCCGCGGCCTTCCGCTCGTCCTGGATCTGCCGAACCAGGTCCCGCGCCCAGCCTTCGGCCTCCAGTTCCGGAGTCAGGGCCGTGTCCAGGACGACGAAACCACCGCCGGGCAGCACCGCGACCGCGGTGTGCCCGGAGTCGTCGGCCACCACCGTCTCCAGGGTGTACTCCCCCTCCGCCAGCGCGACCTCACCGCAGGTTACGGTCCCGTCCTCGGCCACCGACCAGTCTCCCGCCTTGGCCGCCTTGATCACCGTTTGCACGCCCTTGCCGAGCCGCGGTCCGGCGGCACGGGCGTTCACCGTGAGCCGCTGGGTCACCCCTACCGAGGACACTTCCGCGGCGTCCAAACCGATCAGCCGGACGTCCTTGACGTTCACCTCGTCGGCGATCACGCCGGCGAACGGCCGGACGCCGTCCGGGTGGTCGATCACGACGGTCAGCGAGGCGAGTGGCTGCCGGACCCGCAGCGACTGAGCCTTGCGCAGGCTCAGCGCCGCCGAGGCGACCTCCCGGGCGGCGTCCATCGCCGTCACCAATTCCGGGTCCGCCGGGAACTCCGACGCCAACGGCCACGAGGTGAGGTGCACGCTGCGCTCACCGGTCAGGCCACGCCAGATCTCCTCGGCCGCCATCGGCAGCAGCGGAGCCACCAACCGGGACAACCCTTCCAGCACCGTGTGCAGGGTGTCGAAGGCGGCGGCGTCCTCGGTCCAGAACCGCTCCCGGGAACGACGCACGTACCAATTGGTCAGCACGTCGATGAACTCCCGGACCGCCGCGCAACTACCGGCGATGTCATAGGCGTCCAACTGCGCCGTCACCGTGACGACCAGGTCGTGGGTCTTGGCCAGCAGGTACCGGTCGAGGACGTCGGTCGAGTCGGTGCGCGGCCGAGCCTCGTGCCCGGTCCCGCCGTTGGCCGCGTTCGCGTACAGGGTGAGGAAGTAGTAGACGTTCCAGAACGGCAACAGCACCTGACGGACGCCGTCCCGGATGCCCTGCTCGGTGACGATCAGGTTCCCGCCACGCAGCACCGGCGACGACATCAGGAACCAGCGCATCGCGTCCGAGCCGTCCCGATCCAGCACCTCCCGCACGTCCGGGTAGTTGTTGAGGCTCTTGGACATCTTCCGGCCGTCGCCGCCGAGCAGGATGCCGTGGCTCACGCAGGTGTCGAAGGCCGGCCGGTCGAACAGCGCGGTGGCCAGCACGTGCAGCGTGTAGAACCAGCCCCGGGTCTGCCCGATGTACTCAACGATGAAGTCGCCCGGGTAGTGGTGCTCGAACCAGTCCGCGTTCTCGAACGGGTAGTGCACCTGGGCGAACGGCATCGAACCGGACTCGAACCAGCAGTCCAGCACCTCCGGCACCCGGCGCATGGTCGCCCGGCCCGACGGGTCGTCCGGGTTCGGCCGGGTCAGGTCGTCGACATACGGCCGATGCAGATCGGTCGGGCGAACGCCGAAGTCCCGCTCGATCTCGTCCAGCGAGCCGTAAACGTCGATCCGCGGGTAGGCCGGGTCGTCCGACGTCCAGACCGGGATCGGTGAACCCCAGTACCGGTTCCGGCTGATCGACCAGTCCCGGGCGTTGGCCAGCCACTTGCCGAACGAGCCGTCCTTGATGTGCTCGGGCACCCAGGTGATCTGCTGGTTCAGCTCGACCATCCGGTCCTTGATGTCGGTCACCTTGACGAACCAGGACGACACCGCGCGGTAGATCAGCGGGTTGCCGCACCGCCAGCAATGCGGGTACGGGTGGTCGTAGGTCTCCTGGCGCAGCAGGACCGTGCCCGGATTGACGTGCGGGGCACCGGCTTTCAGGTCAGCGACGATCGGCTTGTTGGCGGCGAACACGTGCTGGCCGGCATATGGCGGCACCTCCTCGGTGAACTTGCCGTCAGGGCCCACCGGCACCACCGGGGTGATCCCGGCGGCATCGGTCACCACCATGTCCTCTTCGCCGAAAGCCGGTGCGATGTGGACGATTCCGGTGCCCTCGTCGGTGGTGACATAGTCCGCGGAGAGGATCTGGTGCGCCCGCTCCCGGCCCTGGAAGAACGGGAACGCCGGGGTGTACGAGAGCCCCAGCAGCTCGGCGCCCTTGAGCCGGCGGACGACTCGCGAAGCGGCGTCCTCGCCCAGCTCCCGGGCGTAGTGCCCGAGCCGGGACTCGGCCAGCACAAACCGGGTGTTCTCGTGCTCGGTGCCCGGCGCTCCGGTGACCACGACGTAGTCGATGGTCGGATTGACGGCCATCGCCAGGTTGCTCGGCAGCGTCCACGGCGTCGTCGTCCAGACCAGCGCGACCTCCCCGGTCTCCAGCGGCATCCCGACGGTGACCGCCGGATCCTGGCGCTGCCGGTAGACGTCGTCCATCCGGGTCTCGGTGTTGCTCAGTGGCGTCTCGTCCCGCCAGCAGTACGCCAGCACCCGGAAACCCTCGTAGATCAGGCCCTTGTCCCAGAGCGTCTTGAACGCCCACATGACGCTTTCCATGTAGTCGAGATCGAGCGTCTTGTAGTCGTTCTCGAAGTCGACCCAGCGGGCCTGCCGGTTGACGTACTGCTCCCAGTCCTTGGTGTACTTGAGCACCGAGGTGCGGCAGGCCTCGTTGAAGGCGGCGATGCCCATCGCCTCGATGTCGGCCTTGGACTTCAGTCCGAGCTGCTTCTCCGCCTCCACCTCGGCCGGCAGGCCGTGAGTGTCCCAGCCGAAGCGGCGCTCAACCCGGCGCCCGCGCATCGTCTGGTATCGCGGGACCAGGTCCTTCACATAGCCGGTGAGCAGATGGCCGTAGTGCGGAAGGCCGTTGGCGAACGGTGGGCCGTCGTAGAAGACGAACTCGTTGCCACCGATCTCCCCGTCCCCGCCGTCGGCCGGGCGCGCCTCAACACTGGCTTCGAAGGTATGGTCCCGCGCCCAGTAGGCGAGCACCTTCTCCTCGAGCTGCGGAAAGCGCGGCGTCGCCGAAACCTCGCCGCCGACCTTGGGGTACACCATCGTCTAACGCTCCCTCGTACGTCCACACTCCGGCCGGCCACGCCCACTGAGGGCCGGCCGGTCCTGGTGCGAGGACGACGACGCCGGGATCTGCCCGGTCAGCGCCGCGGTACCACCTCGCTTGCCGCCGCGCGTCGCCCCTGGGAGGAACCCCTCCCGAGGGACGTCGTTCGACGACCGCTCTGCTCCGGCTGTGACGGGCCGCACCCGTCCGGTTCTACTGAGGACGCCGAGGCGATCCCGTTCTTCCGGAGGCTCACCGGTGATGACCGGGTCGATGCCTGTCCGATGATGGTATCTCGCCCGCGGCGTTGGCTCACCCGGCTTTCCGTGCGCGCCGCGAACCCACGTGCCGCGCTTGCCTGGAAGGCTGACGAGCTATGACAAAAATGCAGGCTCAGGTTCGCTACGGCCGGACCGAGCTCAGCGTCTCCGCGCTGTGCATCGGTACCTCCGGCTGGGATCACATCTCGGCTCCCGAGGCCGTCGCGCTGCTCGGCGCCGCGACGTCCGACGGGGTCAATTTCGTCGATACCTCGAACATCTATGCAGGTGGGCGAGCCGAGACGACCCTCGGTGCAGCCTTCGCCACGCCGGCCCTCAGCGGGCGGTTCGTGCTCCAGACCAAACTCGACCGCAACCCGGTGACCGGGGACTTCGGTTACCAGCAGATGTTCACGAGTCTGCAGGAGAGTCTGGATCGGCTGGGCCTGGACCGGCTTCAGGTGCTGATGCTGCACGACCCCGAACACATCGGGTTCCAGCAGGCGATGGTGCGCGGTGGGCCGGTTGATGCCCTCGTGGAGATGCGCGAGCAGGGCCTTGCCGACCACATCGGGATCTCCGGCGGGCCCGTCGACATGCTGCAGCAGTTCGTCGAGACCGACATCTTCGACAGTCTGATCACCCATAACCGCCTGACCCTGCTCGACCAGTCCGCCGACGCGCTGCTCACCGCCGCGACCGAGCGCGACCTGGGCATCACCAACGCAGCGCCGTTCGGCGCGGGAATCCTGACCGGAGATCCACGGTTCGCCGGTCGCTACGCCTACGCGCCGATCAGCCCAGAACGCGAAGCCGCCTTCCAACGGCTCGTCGCAGTCTGTGCCGACCTCGGGATTCCGCTCGGCGCCGCCGCCCTTCAATTCAGCCTGCGGGACTCGCGAGTGCACTCCACCGTCGTCGGGATCAGCAGCGAGCGCCGCCTTCAGGAGGCCCTTACCTGGGCGAACACGCCGATCTCCGACGCCGACTGGACGCAGATCCAGCAAGCGGGCACCGCGCCATGATCATCCGTAGCGCCGCCTCAGATCGACGCGGGAAATCCTTCACCGTCCCGGTGGACGGGATCCTCTACGGCGGTGACTACAACCCCGAACAGTGGAGCCCGCAGGTCTGGGTCGAGGACGCAGCGCTCATGCAGCAGGCGGGCGTCACCGTGGTCACCCTCGGCGTCTTCGCCTGGGGAACCCTCGAGGTGGCCGACAATGTCTTCGATTTCGGTTGGCTGGACAGGGTTTTCGAGATTCTTCACGAGCACGGCATCGCGGTCATCCTGGCGACGCCGACGGCCGCACCGCCGATGTGGCTGATCGAGTCAGATCCGGAGATCATGACCACGGACGCCTCTGGGGTGCGCACCGGTTCCGGCGGTCGGCTGGGCTGGTCACCCAGCAGTAGCACCTTCCGTGGCTACGCGCTGCGGATGGTAGAGCGCCTGGCCACGCACTACGCCGACCACCCCGCACTGGTGCTATGGCATGTGAGCAACGAACTCGGCAACGAGAACGGCTACGACTTCGGCGAGGAGAGCGCCGAGGCATTCCGGTTGTGGGTGCAGGCCAAGTACCCGACCGTCGAGCAGCTGAACCGAGCCTGGGGAACGAGCTTCTGGGGCCACACCTTCACCAGTTTCAGCCAGGTGACTCCCCCGCGCTTCGCCCGCACCAACCACAACCCCGCTCTGCTCCTGGACTTTGACCGCTTCACCTCCCACGCGCTGCTGCAGCATTACCTCGCCGAGCGGGATGTGCTGCGCCGGATCACCCCGCAGATCCCGATCACCACGAACTTCATGGTGATGCGCAGCGGTGGCGTGCAGGACTACGCGGCCTGGGCAGAAGAGACCGACGTTGTGTCCAACGATCACTACACGATCGGCGCCGATCCGCTGCGGCACGAGGAGCTGTCGTTCAGCGCCGACCGCACTCGCGGAATCGCCCACGGGGCGCCCTGGTTGCTGATGGAACACGCCGCCGGCAGCGTCAACTGGCAGGGCCGCAACGCCTCAAAAACGCCCGGCGAACTGACCCGCAACAGCCTCGCCCACGTCGCCCGGGGGGCGGACGCCGTCTGCTTCTTCCAGTGGAGACAGTCCGCCGCCGGTGCCGAGCAGTTCCACTCCGGGATGGTCCCGCACGCCGGCCCGGACTCGGCGATCTTCCGCGAGGTCACCGCGCTGGGCCGGACGCTGCACCGGATCAGCGAGGTGTCCGGGGCCCGGCTTTCGCGCGGCGATGCCGCCCTGCTCTGGGACCAGCAGGCGGTGTGGGCGTTCAACTCCACTCGCAAACCCGCGGACGACATCCCTTTCCACGCGATGCCGCTCGCCCTGCACGCCGCACTCAACCATCACCATGTGGCGACCGACGTGATCGCCCCGACCGCGGACCTCAACGGATACCGATTGGTCGTCGTCCCCCATCTCTTCCTCGCCCATCCGGAACTCGCCGCCCGCCTCACCGCCTACGCCGAGGCCGGTGGCCACGTTCTGGTCAGCTATCTCTCCGGGATCGTGGACCGAACCGGCGCGGTGATCCTCGGCGGGTACCCCGGCGCTTTTCGAGACCTGCTCGGGCTGCGGGCCGATGAGTTCCATCCGCTGATGAACGCGGAAACCCTGCCGATCGTGACGACCGCAGGGGCAACGTGGACGGCGAGCGACTGGACCGAGAGCCTCCAGCTCGGCACGGCGACCAGCTACGCGAGCTACGCCTCCGGCAGGCTGCAGGGCAGCCCGGCGATCACCGAGAACCCGGTCGGGGCCGGCACCGCAAGCTACCTGTCCACCCGGCTGGGAGCCCTGGAGTTGGACGAGTACGTCGGCCACCTGATCGAGGTGGCGGGCATCCGGCCGCTGGCCTCGGCGCCGCGCGAAGTCGAGATCACCCGGCGCAGCAGCACCGAACATGACTATTTCTTTGCGATCAACCACCTTCAGGTCGACGCCCAGGTCGACCTCGGCAGGCCGGCGTTCGACCTGGTCACCGGCACCGCCTTCGACGGGCAGCTGGTCGCCGGCAGCGTGGCGGTGCTGAAGACGGAGCGGTCTGAAGACGGAGCGGTGCTGAAGACGGAACGACGCCCGGACTGAGCCACGACCGCCGATGGGATCTTTTGTCTCAAGCCGACGACCGGATCGGCCGAGAGACTGACGATGAGCGACGACCGGAAGCCGGGGTACGACTTCTATCCGCCCGCTCCCCCCAGCAGCCCGACAACTCCACGCCCCAGCCCGCCGAGCCGCCCCTACTCCGGACCGCCGAACCATCCGCATTCCACCCCGCTGACCGGTGTCGTCCCGAGGCAGGCGAAGTGGGCTGACGGCATCCCGCCGGTCCACCGATCCGGGATGCCGGGCTGGCTGATCGTTCTGATCGCCCTGGTGTTCAGTCTTATCGGCACCGGAATCCTGGCTGCGATCGCGATCCCGGTCTTCCTCAGCCAACGGCTGAAGGCGGACTACCAGGCCACCACGGTCCAGTTGCCCGCGACGTTCAACGGGCACAAGCAGAACACCACAGCGCAGGCCAAGGCGCTGGCGAAGAGCCTCGCCATCGATGACATCCAGGTCAAGGACATCGCGGTCTACGGGACCATCGGCCCGGATGCCGTGATCATTCTGGCGGTCAAGCCGCCCGCTGCGATGTCGGTCGTCGAGCAGGCTGCCCAGCGCGAGGACATCGAGCGGGAGTTCGCCGCCCAGGGCACGCCACTGTCCCTGATCCAGGAACCGGATCCCGGTGAGCTCGGCGGCTGGATCGGCTGCGGCAGCACCGAAGCGGGGCCGGAGATCTGCCTGGCGACCAGCGCCGGCTCACTGGTCGCCGTGTTCAGCCCGCAGCATGGCGACGACCCGGTGAAGCTGCTGCGCCAGGCCCGAGCCGCCGCCGTCACCCACTCCTGACCGACACTCCTAGCCGGCCGGCAGACCCGCCAACTGGGCCTCGAGCCGCGCGATGTCGGCCTCCGCCTCGGCGAACCGAGCGCGGATCTTCGCCACCACCGGCTCCGGCGCCTTGCCGACGAACTGCTCGTTGCCGAGCTTGGCGCTCGCCTGATCGCGTTCCTTGACGGCGGCCGCGAGGTCCTTCTGCAGCCGCTTGCGCTCGGCGGGGACGTCGATCGCACCGGACAGGTCCAGCTCCACCGTGGCCTCCCCGAGCACCACGGTGACGGACGCCGCGAACTCCGGGCCGACGTCGTCCAACCGGGCCAGCGACCGGATCGTCGCCTCCTGCTCGAGCAGGCCGGAAGCGTCCAGGCCGGCCAACCGGGCCGGCACCCGCAGTGAGGGCCGAACCCCCTGCTCGGCCCGGAACCGGCGAATCTCGGTGATCAGCCGTTGCAGGTTGAACACCTCGGCCTCGGCGGCAGAGTCGGCGGTCAGCGCGGCCCGGTTCGGATCTGCGGCCGGCCACGCGGCGATCACCAGCGATTCACCCGCCGAACCGACGGAGCCCTGCGACCCGGTGAGCGACGTCCAGAGCGTTTCGGTGACGAAGGGGGCCACCGGGTGCAGCAGTCTGAGGACGACGTCGAGCACCTCGCCGAGCACCCGCCGGGTGACCTCGGCCCGGCGGCCACCCTCCGCCAGCGGCAGCTTGGTCAGCTCCAGGTACCAGTCGCAGACCTCGTCCCAGACGAAGTGGTACAGCGTCTCGGTGGTCTTAGCGAACTGGTAATCCTCGTAACCGGCATCCACCTGCTCGGTGACCGTGGTCAGCCGGGACAGGATCCAGCGGTCGACGGCGGACAGCTCACCGACGTCCGGTAGCGGCCCGTCCACGGTGGCACCGTTGATCAGCGCGAACCGGGTGGCGTTCCAGAGCTTGGTGCAGAAGTTGCGGCTGGCCTGCACCCACTCCTCACCGATCGGGACGTCGGTGCCCGGATTGGCACCGCGCGCCAGGGTGAACCTGAGCGCGTCCGCGCCGTACGCGTCCAGCCAGTCCATCGGGTTGACGACGTTGCCGAAGGACTTCGACATCTTCTTGCCGTGCTGGTCACGCACCATGCCGTGCAGTGCGATCACCGGGAACGGCGGTGTCCCGGCATTGGCGTAGGTGCCGAACATCATCATCCGGGCGACCCAGAAGAAGAGGATGTCGTAGCCGGTGACCAGCATCCCGTTCGGGTAGTAGCGGGCCAGGTCGGTGGTCTGCTCCGGCCAGCCCAGCGTGGAGAACGGCCAGAGGGCGCTGGAGAACCAGGTGTCGAGCACATCCTCGTCCTGGGTCCAGCCCTCACCCGGTAGTTCGTCGTCCGGGCCGACGCAGAGGGTTTCGCCGTCCGGTCCGTACCAGACCGGGATCCGGTGCCCCCACCACAGCTGCCGGGAAATGCACCAGTCGTGCATGTTGTCGACCCAGGAGAACCAGCGCGGCTCCAGGTCCTGCGGGTGGATCTTCACCCGGCCGTCCCGGACGGCGTCCCCGGAGGCCTTCGCGAGCGGTTCCACGTTGACGAACCACTGCAGGCTGAGCCGGGGCTCGACGACGTCACCGCTGCGCGAGCAGTGCCCAACCGAGTGCAGGTACGGCCGCTTCTGCGCACCCACCCGGCCCTCGGCGGCGAGGGCCTCCCGGACGGCGACCCGGGCCTCGAACCGGTCCATCCCGTCGAACCGGGTGCCGGTGCCGGTGATCGTGGCCTCCGGCGTCATGATCGTGATCATGGCCAGGTTGTGCCGGCGGCCGATCTCGAAGTCGTTCGGGTCGTGCGCCGGGGTCACCTTGACCGCTCCGGTGCCGAACTCCGGATCGACGTGCTCGTCGGCGACCACCGGAATCATCCGGCCGGTCAGCGGCTGCTCGATCTGCCGACCGATGAGGTGGGCATACCGCGCGTCCTCGGGGTGGACCGCAATGCCGGTGTCACCGAGCATCGTCTCGACCCGGGTGGTCGCCACCACGATCCGGTCGTCCCCGGTCCCGTCGGGCCCGCCGCCGTAGATGAGCTCGACCAGCTCACCCTCGTCCTCCTGGTGCTCCACCTCGATGTCGCTGAGCGCGGTGAGGCAGCGCGGGCACCAGTTGATGATGCGCTCGGCGCGGTAGATCAGGCCGTCGTCATACAGTCTTTTGAAGATCGTCTGGACGGCCTGGGACAGGCCGGCGTCCATGGTGAACCGCTCCCGGGTCCAGTCCACGCCATCGCCGAGTCGGCGCATCTGGCTGAGGATGGTGCCGCCGGACTCTTCCTTCCACTCCCAGACCTTCGCCACGAACGCTTCGCGGCCGAGGTCGTGGCGGGTCTTGCCCTCGGCGCGCAACTGCTTCTCGACCACGTTCTGGGTGGCAATGCCGGCGTGGTCCATGCCGGGGATCCAGACCGCGTCGTACCCCTGCATGCGCCGGCGGCGGACCAGCGCGTCGATCAGGGTGTGCTCGAAGGCGTGACCGAGGTGCAGGCTGCCGGTGACATTCGGCGGCGGGATGACAACCGCGAACGGCTCCTTGCCGGAGTCCGGGTGCGCCTCGAAGTACCCGCGGTCCACCCAGCGCTGGTAGAGCGGCCCCTCTACGACCGCCGGCACGAACTGGGCCGGCAGGTCAGTGGTCGGGCGCGGGGAGTCGTCTCCAGTGCTGGGGACGGCCGTCAAGGTCTCGGACATGCCTGTAATTCTACGGAGTCGCCGACGCTTTCCTTGACGAAGCCGCCACTGAGGCACGCACAAGGCCGTGAACAGGCTCGTTCAAGCGCTTTACCGGCGACTTATGCGTGCCCGACTGGCGGCGCCCTCCCCGCAAACGACCGAAGCCCCGGCCAAAGGCCGGGGCTTCGGGCTGAGCAGCTAGCTCAGGCGGACTTGTCGCGCCGTTCCCTGGGCTTGCGGGCCGGTGCGTCGCGCGGCACCAACGTCGGGTTCACGTTGGTCAGCACAACCTCGCGGCTGACGACGCAGCGAGCGATGTCGTCCCGGCTGGGAACATCGAACATCACCGGGAGCAGCACCTCCTCGACGATCGCCCGCAGGCCTCGGGCACCGGTGCCGCGCAGGATCGCCTGCTCGGCGATGGCCCCGAGCGCGTCCTCGGTGAACTCGAGCTCGACGCCGTCGATCTCGAACATCCGCTGGTACTGCTTGACCAGCGCATTCTTCGGCCGGGTAAGGATCCGGACGAGAGCCTCACGGTCCAGGTTGGAGACCGTGGTGATCACCGGGAGCCGGCCGATGAACTCGGGGATGAGCCCGAACTTCAGCAGGTCCTCGGGCATCACGTCGGCGTACGAGTCGCCGTCCACGCGTTTGGTGTGCAGCGGGGCACCGAACCCGATGCCGCGCTTGCCGACCCGCTGCTGGATGATCTGGTCCAGACCGGCGAAGGCACCCCCCACGATGAACAGCACGTTCGTCGTGTCGATCTGGATGAACTCCTGGTGCGGGTGCTTGCGGCCACCCTGCGGCGGGACCGAAGCGGTGGTGCCTTCGAGGATCTTCAGCAGGGCCTGCTGAACGCCCTCGCCGGAGACGTCCCGGGTGATCGACGGGTTTTCCGACTTCCGAGCGATCTTGTCGACCTCGTCGATGTAAATGATCCCGGTTTCGGCCTTTTTGACGTCATAGTCCGCTGCCTGGATGAGCTTCAGCAGAATGTTCTCGACGTCCTCCCCGACATAGCCGGCCTCGGTGAGGGCGGTTGCGTCGGCGATCGCGAACGGCACATTCAGCATCTTCGCCAGGGTCTGCGCGAGATACGTCTTGCCGCACCCGGTCGGGCCGATCAGCAGGATGTTCGACTTGGCGATCTCGACCGGCTCTTCGTTCCGCCGGCCGGGCTCGCCGGCCTGGATCCGCTTGTAGTGGTTGTAGACGGCGACGGCCAGGGACTTCTTCGCCGGCACCTGACCCACCACGTACTGCTCGAGGAAGTCGAAGATCTCCTTCGGCTTCGGCAGCTCGACGAGGCCGAGCTCGCTGGCCTCGGCGAGCTCCTCTTCGATGATCTCGTTACAGAGGTCGATGCATTCGTCGCAAATGTAGACGCCGGGCCCGGCGATGAGCTTTTTGACCTGTTTCTGGCTCTTGCCGCAGAACGAGCACTTCAGCAGGTCGCCACCGTCTCCGATGCGTGCCACGCGCAGTCCTTCCTCCGGGGGGCCACTGCTGTTCGCCCGTCAGCGTTCAACCGGCCCCGAGACCATTCAACGCCACTGGGGCGCCGCTGTCAGCGGCTACCCCCGAGCAGTCGGCAGCTAGTAAATCAGTCAGGACCCGGAAGACGAGGGTTCGACCGCTGTGTTCGCCTTGCGACCTTCGAGTACTTGGTCGACTAGACCGTACTCGAGAGCCATCGGTGCGGTAAGGATCTTGTCCCGCTCGATGTCCTTCTTCACCAACTCCACGTCACGATTGCAGTGAAGCGCGATCGTATCCTCAAGCCAGGTACGCATCCGCAATACCTCGTTGGCCTGGATCTCGATGTCCGACGCCTGGCCGTAGTCGCTACCCGCCATCGACGGCTGGTGGATCAGCACCCTCGCGTTCGGAAGCGCCAGGCGCTTGCCCTTCGTCCCGGCCGACAGGAGCACCGCGGCAGCGGACGCCGCCTGCCCCAGGCAGACCGTCTGAATGTCGGGCTTCACGTACAGCATGGTGTCGTAGATCGCCGTCAATGCGGTGAACGACCCGCCCGGCGAGTTGATGTAGAGCGTGATATCACGGTCCGGGTCCTGGCTTTCCAGCACCAGCAACTGGGCCATCACGTCGTCGGCGGACGCGTCGTCCACCTGGACGCCGAGGAAGATGATTCGGTCCTCGAACAGCTTGGTGTACGGGTCCATCCGCTTGAAGCCGTACGCGGTGCGCTCCTCGAAGTTCGGAAGCACGTAGCGACTGCTGGGAGCGGAGGCGCCGCCGGTGTTGGCAAGGCGCCCGGAACCCGGGAGGCTGAAACCTCCGTGGGAATTGGGGAGATTCATCGGGTCACTCCTGTTGGCCGGTGGGGCGAGAGATTCGAAGCGAGTGGGGTGGGTGAATCACGCGCCGGTACCGCCGCCGCCGGTGACGTCGCCGGCCGCGCGGACCACGTGATCGACGATGCCGTACTCCTCCGCCTGGGTGGCGGTGAACCAGCGGTCACGGTCGGAGTCGGCTTCGATGGTCTCAACCGTCTGGCCGGTCTGCTCGGCGATCAGCTCGGCCATCTGCCGCTTGATGTGCAGGATCTGCTCGGCCTGAATCCGGATATCGGTCGCGGATCCACCGATCCCGCCGAGCGGCTGGTGCATCATGATCCGCGCGTGCGGCAGGGCGTAACGCTTGCCCTTGGAGCCGGCGGTGAGCAGGAACTGCCCCATCGAGGCGGCCAGACCCAGGGTCAGGGTGGCCACGTCGCAGGAGATGAACTGCATCGTGTCGTAGATCGCCATGCCGGCCGTGACAGACCCACCGGGCGAGTTGATGTAGAGGAAAATGTCCTTGCCCGGGTCCTCAGCCGCCAGCAGCAGCATCTGGGCGCAGATGACGTTGGCATTGTCGTCGCGCACCTCGGATCCGAGGAAGATGATCCGGTCCTTGAGGAGGCGGTTGTAGATGTGCTCGTCGTAACCCAGTCCGGGCGACGCGGCGGCGCGCACGGTCGACGGGCCGAACGAGTCGCCAGCCGACGGGTAGTCACCTGGCACGATCAGTTGGCTCACGCTTTCGCTCCCCAGTGTG
>Ga0307513_10001612_pt1 | contig 32392 bp, 29 predicted proteins | sample 15_EM_MG_FD_202174 | JGI IMG/M metagenome (GOLD analysis project Ga0307513, IMG submission 202174) | Populus trichocarpa ectomycorrhiza microbial communities from riparian zone in the Pacific Northwest, United States - 15_EM | ecosystem: Host-associated > Plants > Roots > Unclassified | place... | reverse complement strand
ACCACCTTGGACTTCCCTGGCTCAAAAACTCCAAAATATCCGAAAAGAATCGGACCGCCAGCTGAAAAAAACCTCAAATTTATCCGAAATCTCCTCATACATTACCCCCAATTATCCGGGGTCCTGCTGGACTGCAGTGACCGGAAATCTCCCCAGTGTATTCATGGAACCATCCACGTTCCCGTTCGCCTATTGGGATCGACACCGTGCTCACTCTTACACCCTCCGGTCAAGTCATTTCTCGTGGCCCGTCAAGCCCATCGTTCCCCCGCAAATCTTCGTACTACATGGAGGAGGCAACCATCACCCGAATATCGTGCGTCTGGTTAATCCTCTTCCTTTATCTCTTGACGTTTCGGATTTTTGTTGTCATCCCCTGGTGACCATGTTGTTAGTTTTTAGTTTGAAGGACGCCATGTCTGGGATATAGTCAACACTCCTCCCGAATTGCCCACGCAGGGTGCTACAACGGGTCCGGTCGTGGATTTATGAAGCTTTGAACACCGTGTTGATGTTGTGAGTCCTTTTTCGCATCCACTCCTGCCGTGGCGTGTTGAACTTGCGGAATAGGCCGGTCTGTTCTTCACGGTCACGCCGGTTTCCATTGTTGATGTTGAGGGAAAGCTCGAACTCGATGAAGTGAGCTACGAACCCCCCAAGATCTCCTCCAGTCCCCCGCTCGGGAGCACCCTAACTGGTGGCGGTGCTGTTAGCTCTCAATCGAATAGCCCATCATCTCCCATTTCCGAGCCACCCCAGACACTTCCCTCGCCGTATTCGTCATCATGTTGGCAAGCAGTGGCTCGACGTTCAACCGTCGTGTCCAAGTCGAGACACGTGGATCTGTTATCAATCCGTCGACAGCGCAGGACGAACGGAATGGTTACCCGGCACTCCCACCTCGTCGCGTTTTCCCCTCACACTTCAAGCCGCTCTTCTCAATTACTCTCTTTCCGACTCCAACAAAGTTGCCACTAGCGTGTCATAGGTTTCACCGCATTCGGTCCCCATTTTGCCTCTCTCCTACTGCCACTCTATCCCGCAATTGACCTGTCTCCTTCGTCCTCCACTTCCCGATTCGTGTCGGCAGCGAGTACAAGATGTACGCCGAGTGATCTAAGAAGCGGTTAGGGTGTACAAGACCAGATCTCGGGAGTCTCTATGGTCTGGGCAGGTGGCGAGGTCGATGGGAACAGCTCCAGCGACCACGTCGAGTTGACCATATCTGACCAGTCGTTCCCGCTCCACAACAAGAACACCAGTCGGGACAACATTCGAATGTCCCCTGTATGTTCGAGACGTCCGTGGAAGTCATTCTGACCATTACGAGGCTCACCCCCGGGATCGTCTCATATGCCGCATCCACGCCGGTTCGGTAGGAAGGCTCTACGACACCGTACTTGTGTGATTTGATAGTTCGTCCGGAAGCCCTATGGTGATTCTAAAATCCGGAGATGTGCCAGAGCTCTCCCCCGCTTCGTCACCTAACGCAGATTATCAATTTAAAGTCTGACAAGTATCCGATCATATCTGAGCCCTACAACTCGGACATGGAATCCATTCTCGATATCAACAACCGCGTCTTTTGTAATTCCGTACCCATGCTATCCCCGACAATGCGCTACCCTGCGGACATCCCGAAGGTTCTGCCCAAGCACTTTCTGATCGCTAGTATCCTCCCGGCGTATTCTCCCACCCGTCCGCATTCAGACCGCACTGGCCACGACTAGCTACGGAACTATATCGTCCAAGTGTTCTCATTGCCATCAGCCTTTTATCCATCCACATGTCACACCCGCTCCTGCCGCCCTCCGCCGGTCCATGATGTGCATCTGCACCAGTCGTGTGTCGTGTTTGATCTCCCCCACTCGACATGGCTTTCATTGTAAGCGCAACCACCACCCGCTCCAGGGTATTGCAAGTCCGTGGGGGGTTTGTCATTACGAATTCCCTCGAAGGTATGAGCGAATATCACATCCGTCGCCCTCCAAGCCGACATTGACGTGAAACCCTGGGCATTATAGGCGGATGTGTTGGTGATTGGCGCTCTTCTGCCAGCTGTACTCTCGACATATTGAACATCTCAAACACCGTCGCCCCATCTTGGTGTGATCCTCCACTACCGCATACACATCATTGGTAATAGACCCTCCCCTCCCTCCATGTTGGCTTCAGCCATGGTCGCAGGTAGCCTGAAGATGCTGCTCGGGACCGTGGCATTTACTTATATAGCCTCTGTATATCTCAGTGTGCCGGGTCTCGTTCGCAATCCACTCGTCATTCTCATCTGTCCGGGGTTCAGCTTGGAAGGTGGTCCGCATCTTTCGTACGGATGATTTGGACGCTTTTTCGTGTAATTTGTGTGAGGTCATGTCGGTAAGAACACCCAGAGCCGAAGCGGCAACAGGTTAGACTACAAATCGCAGGGACACCAGTGTAGGTAATCGCCCTGAGCACCCAGCCGTAAAACGTTGGTATATTTCATACATCTAAAGGACTGGTATGTAGGACCGACACGAGAACTCAGAACTTGAGCGGAAAGAACCGGCAGATATCCCACCGGATAACGTGCTTGCACCCGCGCCGAGCGCCAAGCGCCGGCACGAAATAGAGCCAAAGCCACGAGGCCAATCATCTACTATCGCACCACCATCTATCGCAGTACCATCACCTACGCTGATCCAACACCGACATGGACGATATACGAGCTTCATTCTCCAAAATGAAAAAGAAATTCAAGCACCGACTCGTAGGGAGAAGACGCAAACCGGACGGAATGGGGGCTAGTTCCGGTGGGGAGGGGACTGACTCAACGAGTTCGCTTCCGCAACCAGGGCCTCGAGTCGTAACGAGGGAAAGTTACGACCGAGAAGGACATAGGGCCGACGCAGCTAGAGAGCGTGTTCTTTCGACGGATCGGCCTCCCCTGCCAGATGGGCCAGGATCTGTGCCGGCGCGCGGAAGTGGACACAGCGGAAAACTTGAGGAAGTCTTTCCCTCTCTATCCACTCCTTCGATCTCACGCGGTGGGAAGCCCGACAGTACGTGAACATGGTCACTTTGGTCGCTGCCTCTCATCATCCCTTCTGACAATGTAGACGCCCCCACCCCTCCTGACTATGGGCCAGAAGTTGTTCGTCCCGACCAGACCGTCGAACCGAGCGCCGCCGCGGATGAGAAGAACTCGAGCTGCAAATCTACTGCGTCGGCCACGGCCGAATTGCTCCGTGGGGTGAGAGACCTCGCAGGTGCCCCTGGCCCGCTCAAATCCGTCGTGGGATATATTTGCTTTATTCTCGACAATTGTGAAGTATGGTCTCCTTCCCGCACATCTGATTCGTAATGCTTACGGTCATTCCAGCGAACGGAGGTGAATGAACATGCTATGGAATTGTTGGCACTCAAGGTCAAAACGGTTTCTGAACTGCTCTCTGGACCCATCTTTCCGGGTGACATCAATGAGGAGGAGAGGACAAAGAAGCTGGAACGGTGAGCCCACAATCTCCAAGATCGAGAGCCGGGTCTGACGCACGTCGGGAATTTCCAGGAAATTGGAAGAGATTGGCCAAGCTATGGGCTTGGTCGCAACCCGGGAGGATCTAGCGCGTTTCCTCAGAATCCCCGAGAACGCATGGAAGGTTAACAGTCTGGTGGAGGATACCCGCGACGCCTTAATGGACTACCAGGTTTGTTCTTCCAAAAGTCTTGCTCTCGTCGGGGCTAACATATGATCAGACTTCGTTGAGACGAGACATATACAACGAGGGCTGTCAGCCGATCGTGAGTCTTTCTCCCTTCTGGTCCCACGGTTTGTAGTAACTTGTAGATAGGAAGATGCGGATCGCCGTCTTCTGGAAAACCTGCGTCACACCGGTGGGGCCGGGTACAGTTCCGGGGACGGGCGGGGGTGTCTGAGGGGAACTAGGGCGGATGTCCTCCTGCAACTCGAACGTTGGCTGAAGGACGAACAGGACCACCGCGTGTTCTGGCTCAATGGCCTTGCGGGGACCGGGAAGTCGACCATCGCCCAGACGTTTGCCGAGATCAGCTTTGCAGACGGAAAGCTTGGGGCGAGCTTCTTTTGCTCGCGAGATTTCGAGGATAGAAGCAATCTCAAAGCAATCTTTCCAACCCTTGCCTTTCAGCTTGCCTATCGGTACCTCCCGTTTCGGGAGCAGCTGCTCCGAGTCTTGAGGGCCAACCCTAGTGTTGCACAGGAGTCTCTGTGTTCTCAGATAGAGAAGATCATTGTTGGCCCATTAAAAGCCAGCCGCATTCGACCACTTATCATCATTGATGCCCTCGACGAATGCAAGGACGAAGAACCTGCTTCTGCTCTTCTCTCCATGCTCTCCCGTTATGTGGATGAGATCCCCGATATCAAGTTCTTTATCACTGGCCGTCCGGAACATCGGATCCGGTCCGGGTTTCGTCTAAAGTCACTCCGACCCATTACAGAAGTGCTAAGGCTGCATGATGTCAAACGTTCCTTGGTGGATAGCGACATCAAACTGTTCTTCAGGACTCAGTTCGCCGAAATTGCCAAAACCCGGAGTGATTGCAACTTCACAGAAGATTGGCCAAACCCATCAGACATCAAAATTCTCTGCGAAAAGGCAGCAGGGTTCTTCATCTATGCTTCGACGGTTGTAAAATTAGTTGCATTCAAAAACCGCACACCCACTGAACAGCTGGACCGGATCCTCTCTCTCCCACAGGATACCACTTATGAAGGAAGGTCTGGGATTGACCTCCTGTACACCCAGGTCCTGGAGCAAGCAGTTGATGACATGGATATACATGCTGAGGAGATCTACTCTCATTTCAGGACCACAGTTGGGGCAGTGTTGCTTGTGATTAACTCTCTTTCAATGACAGCACTTTCAGACCTACTAAGAGTGTCCAACATCTCCACCACCCTCCGCTCCCTCCATTCTCTCCTCCTTGTCCCTGAGAATACAGAAGATCCCATCCGACCCTTCCACAAGTCATTCCCTGACTTCCTCACAGATCCAGTCCGGTGCAAGGATGAACGGTTCTTTGTGGAGCCTGCAGTTCATCATGCAGAGGTTCTGCTTTCATGCCTCAACCTGATGGGAGAAAGGCTGAAGAGGAACATTTGCAACCTAGATGACTATGCTATTCTCAGTGAGGTCACAGACCTCCCTACTCATAAGAAGGACCACATTGGGGAAGCTTTGGAATATGCATGTAGATTCTGGACAAAACACCTCCTGATGGTCCCTAGCAGTAGTTCTCATGTTGGGGAAGTGCAGAAAGCAATTGAGGAGTTCTTCACAAGACATTTGCTGTGTTGGATTGAGGTTCTTGCTCTCACAGAGAATCTTGGTGTTGGGGTTTATGCCATGAATGATGTTGAGCAGTGGTATGCTTTGGTAAGTCCTGTGTAGACTGTTTGCTGAGGCTTGCACTCATTTTCCCTGTTCAGGCAGGTGCTTCATGTATGTGGACAAATGACAGCCAGCGATTGCTTCTGGAACATTTTGATATAATCCACAACTCTCCTTCCCAATTATACCATTCTGCCCTCCCATTTTGCCCTTCCTCATCTTGGCTCCATGAGAGCTATGGTACAGAGCTCTCACAGGAGGCTAAGGTGGTCAAGGGCCTCTCAGTAGAATGGGGGATGTGTTCCCGCACAGCTCTTCTGAATTGTTTGTCATGGTCCCTCTCATACTGGAACAACACTATTGCAGTTGCATCTGATGATGGGGACATCTTCATTCTTGATGCAACCACAGGCAGCCAGACAGCTGTCCTCCCTGGGCACCCAGGTAGAGTGCACTCTGTCACCTTCTCATCAGATGGGACATCACTTGTATCTGGAAGTGATGACAGGACTGTCAAACTCTGGGATGTGCAGACTGGTGGTGTTGTTAGGACATTTCATGGCCACACTAGGGAGGTTTTGTCTGTTTCAATCTCAGCAGACCACACTACAATTGCATCAGGATCTGTTGACAACACACTTCGTTTGTGGGACATTCAGATGGGGGAGTGTCATCAAATCATAGAGCACCAGGATTGGGTGAATTGTGTTAGGTTCTCCCCTACAAACCCTCAGTGCCTCATGTCTGTGTCTGGTGGAACTGTTCAGCAGTGGGACATTGATGGTCACAGGGTTGGACCCACATATAATGGCTACCATGTTGCTTTCTCCTCAGATGGCACCCAGTTTATTCCATGTGGAAGTGGAGATGTCACAGTCTACAACATCAACTCTGGGCTTGTTGTGGCAAAAATTCACATTGATAATGGCCCTGAGTTTTGTTGTTTCTCCCCTGATCACAAGCTTGTAGCTATTACTGCCAATTACAATATCTATGTTTGGGACATCACTGGCTCAGACCCCCACCTTGTTGAGACCTTTGTTGGCCATACCAGCCGTATTGCCTCCCTTTCATTTTCCTCCCCCTCCACCCTTATTTCAGTATCTAGAGACAGATCAGTCAAGTTCTGGCAGATTAGTGCCTCATCAACAGGCCCACCTGTGACCAATCCAAAATCCACATCCCTTACCTTAGCCCCAACCAAGTCCACTGCTCTGAAACCAGAAAATGGGCTCATCATCCCAAGTGATTTGCCAGATAGAGTAATAAAGACCTGGGGTATCTTGACTGGCCTCCATAAGGGATCTCTCCAAATCCCAGCTGAAGACTCCCACCAGAGCAACACTGAGCTGGTTGACAATAAATTGATCTTTGTTTGGTGTGCAGATGAGAAGGTCAACATCTGGGATGCTGAGAAAGGGGAACTCCTCCAGACAATCAATGTGCCTGGAGGTAGTGTTGTAAAACTTGTGGTATCAGGGGATAGAACCAAGGTTTTCTGCATCTATGAGGAATCCATTCAGGCATGGGATATCTGGACAGGAGAGGCTGTGGGCAAGCTGGGGGCTCAGGATGGAAATACCCAGGGTTCTGATAATGGGATGGTGGCTGGTGAGAGGCTGTATGTCCATGGAATAGATGGCTCAAAAGTTTGGGTTGGTTTTTCTGGATCAAAGAATAATGTGAAGCATGGCTGGGAGGAATGGTGGGATTTTGGGATTCCAGGCTCGCCCCCTGCTCATTTTTCCCCACCCATGCACTACCCATCCAGGATCCACTTCAATGATAACAAGGTGTGGGAAATCAAGATGTCCAGGATGAAGGATACAGTCACTGGGAAGGTAGTTGTTCAGCTACCTGAGAGGCTTGTGGAGGCATTTCATGTGCAGTGGGATGGCCATTATCTTGTTGTTTCTTTTAAGTCAAAAGAGGCAGTGATTCTTGACTTCAGCAATGTGTCTCTTGTAGATCTATAGAGCATGTATTCTCTTTTCATATGCCTCAAGTTCTCTGTACTAAATATTTCATTACTCATCAATAGCGCAATGCCCAAACTCATACTATACAACTGGCTGATAGATTCAAATATGTTGTCCATAAAATAAATGCATACAACAAGCAAAGTGTACAATCACTAAGGTGAAACCCTATACAAGGGAGATCACATTCGTGGTAACATGTTTAGAGCAGGAAGACCTTGAGCAGAAACAGAAACAAACAAACAAAAAAGATGAAAACTACATAGACCACAAAGCGATAAACAGAGGTGACACAATAACACATGCGTGAGGAGAGACGAACAAGAATGTGCTAGCCATCAACACGATCAAAACGAGATAGCGGTCAACCCCTCTTGAGGGTGACCAATGAGACCCTGGCCTGCTGAAGGTTATCAATCTTCATCCTCAGAGCCAGGGCAGCTGGGTCCATAGACCACGTGTTGTACTGCGTCAACGCGTACTCGGCCTTCCTCAACTCCGAGTCCATCACTGACAGGTACATGTCCAGGTCCGTCCTTCTCCTACCCTGCGCAACCTCCTTCGTAACGGTCTCCAACTACTCCTGCACCTGAGGAATCAACTCCTTATACTTCAGCCACAAGATCGCCAACCAAAGAACCATAGCCGCCGGGTTTTCCACGTTCGCGATCGCGTCCATCTCCCGGGTTGTCGATGCACCTCCTGAGAGGCTGAGAGTCGTCCGGAACCGATGTAAAGTACTCCAGCAGTTTCCATTTCTCCGTAACGATGTGGGGACGCCAGTGGGAAGAGTTAACCATTCCGAAGAGGACCGCGAGAGTAGCCTTTTGAACGTCGCAGGTGTGCTCGATGCCGTCGATGGCGGAAGCCCAATCGACGCATAAGCTCCTCATCTGGTCGGGTTCCATGATCGGATGGGGGGTGTTGAACCATCTGTCCCCGATGAGGGGGAGGAAGAAGAGCGCGGCCTTGCGAAGCTGGAACGGCTTGTCGTTCTGGAACACATAGCAGATCCCGCGGACGAACGAAGGTTCGGTCGGATCAAACCGCTTCAGGGCCTCGATGGTGACGGGTCCGGACGCGTAGGCTAACACACGAAGAGCGTTCTGGATCGACTCGTCCTGGTTTTGACCGCCCCTGGTGGCCAAGTCGAAGTGGTGGTCCAGGAACGTGAGGATATCTTGAGGATCTTCGACCCACGGCAGGGCTTGTAGGTCCGGTGCATGGTCAGGCGAGAAGCTTCCCATTTCTTCTCTGGGGAATAGGCGGGAGAGACCAGGGTCTGTATGACAACGTGGAACAGCTGATAACTCTTTTGGGCGATATTGTTCTCGCAGAGGGGAGCGATCAGCTCCATGGCCTTCAGCGCGCGGTCGATCTCGTAGGTGGTGGGGTTGGTGCTCCCGAACGTCGCCGTGAGCTTGTCGTAGATCTTGGTGATCTGGGGGCTGCATTCACGACTACAGCATGGCAATGGTTCAGCCTTGTATCGTAGAGAACACATGTGCCAAATCAACTCACCTCTTGTCGACGACCAACAGGTCATCGACGTGTAACTTGATTCCGAGCAACAGGCCGATGGTGAGCAGGCAGCCCGCCACGATCGGCACCGGAGGGGGAGGTTCCAATTGGAGGGAGTGGAGGGCGAACTCCTCGATGTCATCGGGCAAAGCTTCGCCTTTATTTAGAACGTCCCAGGCGCGATAGAGGAGGATATGATCCATCCAAGCATGGCGGGGAACGTTGAAGGTGAAATTCTACCATTACATGGACTCGAAGTCACCGAAGACACGATCAATGATCCCCAGGGTCGACTCCAGATCCGAGTCTCCTTCGTAATGTCTTCCCATGACCGGATGCCGGTTCGAGATGGACTTGAAGACTGCCTTGTCGGGCTCGTGGCCGATGCACTTGCGTTGGATCGCGAGGTGGAGGAGGGCCTTGGCGCTGAGGTACGCCTTGTTCCTCGGCTTGGGGATCACCACGGGTCATCTGGATGAATGATCGAAGCACTTGAGGACCGTATCGTAAAGACTTTACAGTGTAGTGGTCCGAATGCCGGCGTACCAAACGACCTCGGGGATGAGTCTCATGATGGCCATGATGACGTCCGTGTCCATCGACATCTCGAACATCCAGGCGATGCAGTTCGAGTCTAAGACGTAGCCATCTCGACCGGTCTCTTTGTTGAATAGTGGGGTTGGCTGGTTGGCCGTGTTGGCCATGGGCAACTCGATGTGTTCCGGGTTCGCTCCGTCGACTGTTCCGGACCTGCTGAAGCCGTGGGGACCGCCATACTTGGGTCTTGATAGCCCCTTCTCCGTCCGAGAGAAGATGACCTTGAACCACTCCCTGGTTCGTCTGATGTACTTCTTGTGTTCGCCGTCAAAACGAATCAAGAAGCGAAGGATGAGAGAGGCAGGGGTTTGGAATGGGCAGTTGTAGGATAGGGTAGTAGTGGATACGATGAGCAAGTAGAAGAGGAGACCAAATGCGGTGAATCCGATCAGGACGCCGGCGACAGCTTTGTTGATGAAGAAGAGGTAGTTGGAGAGCGCGTAAACGAGGAGGAGGAGGGCGGCTTGAAGCATGAGAGGCAAGCATTCCATAACGAAGTCGAAGTGCCATGTGACTATTCCTTTCATCTTGCGCTGCCGATGCCGACTGCGATCGATAACGGATCCGCGCATCTCGACTTGAGCGTAACGATTGAGCCATTGCTTGCCCAACATGGCGACGAACGCGGCGAGGAGGGGAGCGGCCAAGCTGAAGTAGAGGATGGCTTGGACGTGGACGACAGTGGGATCGGGGCCAGTCCATTGAGAGATGGCGGCGTTTTCGGTGGGGGCGTTCCCTGGCGAGACACTGGCAATAGCTGTGAGGAGCTGGTGGTATTTGCTGGTAATCAGGTTGTAGGTTGCTTTGGACGTCGAAAATGAAAGCGGATGTGACGGCGGAGAACAAACCGGACCTACCCCCCCCGCAAAGTTAGAATCACGATTGAGGCAAATACGAGAGAAAGAAAGAATGCTCACGAAGATCAAGGTGGTGTTCAGGTCTTTATCGTATTTCTTCATGGAGTCGCTGTCGTACTCGTCGGTTCTCGCTGAAACTTGTAGAACTCGACGTGGGCGCTGCTAGCCGTCCCAAGGAGATTCGGAAAGAGATACGGCAATGCCTTGACCATTGCATCCTCCAGGCTGGAAAAGAAAACAACGCGTCAGTAAAGGGCTGAAGACGAAGGACAAGCCCTATCAGACGCACGCTTTTGGGCTGATAGTTGCATCCCCCATGATGCGCTACGAGGAGCCGGGGAGGAATTCGAAGGAAAGGTCGCGCTCGATGGGCTACGGGAGACGAAGTGGGTCGGGCTGAGTGGAGGGAGTGGGTGGCAGGAAGGGTGAGATGTCGGGAGGGGGAAATCAGTCGCAACCAGAACGGGGATATCTGTTGGGTGGATTGCTGACGGTGTCCGTCAAATCACCGGTCTGCTGAAGTGGATTTGCGGTAGACGTGTCGCCTTATTTGGACAGTGATTCCTACACTGGTCCTGATGGTGGGTCAGCTCCGAGACCCGAAACGTTGGGAATAAACGAAATTCGGAGGAAGGGAGGAAACGATCTCCGAGAGCGAACGACGCTCTTTCGCGGTGATAGCCTCAAATCCAGTCCTGGCTTTGCGAAACGCCGGTGGCATGCGAAGGGGTGAGCGTTTGGTCCGTCGGGGCTCCGCCGCCAGGCGTCTTCTCCAGATCGACGTGGGGTGAGACGACCACGGCGGCTCCGAACTTGCCCTCGCGGTGGTACCAGCCAGTTCTTGCGAGGCTGGGGCTGGTGGTCGCCGGTAATTACGCTATCCATAATTCCTACACCGGGCGGGTGCATCGGTGAGAGATGGAGTGGGATACGGAGACGACGGAGGAAACCACGAGGAAGGTCTTAGTTTATGGTTTTCACGTGTGGGTGAAGGGAAGGGCGTGTTGACTTCGGAGCTCTGATCTCGACGTGCAGGTACAGGAGAGATGCTCACGAACAAGACGCGTTCCCCTCTCGCTCATCACCACTGAACTTTACGAAAGCAGGTCATCGAATAATCACGTCTGTCGGGCATACACAGCAGTTAGCCATTGCGGTGAAGAAAAGCGTGCGGGGATTTCATCCACAGTGGCGGGGAGGAAAACCAGAGGCGGAACGTGAGAATCCAGAGCGTCAAAGCTAATCTGAGCAAACCGGGTCTCTAGAAATCCAAAACACGGCTGTTGTCTCAGAATCGCCACTACACTCGCATTCAATCATGTCTCCAGTCCCCCCACGCCCGTTCGCAGGCAAACCCTCGAATTCAACGAGCCCAACCACCCTACCGACCCCATCCAGTGCCATTCCAGACGAGACCCACAGCAGAGGGAAATTTTGATCCAGATGATGCCAGGTTCAAGAGGGGTGAACGTGTTACGATGGTCTTGATCGCGTTGAGTGAGGTATTGATGAAAGACGTGACGACGAAGACAACTCGGTGAATGCGCTGTCGGGCAAAATCTCGCTCTTCCAGGTGGAACGCGGCTGAGGGTCGTGTGATGACGTCTGGAGCGATACTGGTCTAAACATTGATGTCGAGGCCCGAGGACGTCGATTGTTGGTAAAGCAACGAGTTGATTGTAAAGGTGTCGGCTCATCTCTCGTGTTGTTCGAGGACGGAAAAGAAATCTATATGTGAGGTTGATCAGCAAGAACGCTCGTCTGCTGTCGTGTTTTGGGTCCTGAACAGACAGACAATGAGGGGGCGAACCGAGTTGCCAGATCTCCAAACCCTTTTGAGACCGACTCTAGGAACCAGGATCCGCTCGGCGTTTACCCAGACGGCCCTCTCCAGCCTCTGCAACTCCCCAACATGACAGCTCTTGCCCCAAATCCGTTCAGTGCTTTCGTTGCCATCCGGAATCCAGTGTAGAAAATAACATGCATCTTCTGTACGGAGGACTTCGGCGTCTTCTCCCACGATTCGTACGCGACGACGACGGTAGGGATAGCCAGGACCGTATCATTGCTTGAAGGAGGTGAATCTGAACTCAACATTGAGGCCTGAGGGATCGGTCGGAGACATCCGTTGCCCGAAGAGGCGGATCGAATCCACAGATGCCGTTGCGGCCTTGATCCGGAAGTCCGAGGGTCTCCCTTCCTCTACCAGGTCTCCTTTCCACCACACCCCCAGGGTCTCGTCGTGGGAACGGTTCCACAAGATTGTCTTTCTTTCCACCGTTGCCCGCATTCGACAATTCTCCAGTGGTTCCCGGGATCAGGTGTTGGCCTCGGGCTTGCTACGGATGGTGCCTTGGCTGAAGCATGCCCACCTGTAGGTTCACCCCGTCGTTTTCCAGCATTAATCACGAAGTGAACGGTGCCAGCTCTCCTCTCCTCCACTCCCAGTTGTCTGATACAGTCTCATTTTCAGCCGCGGATACGAGCTTCGCGAACAACATCACGGATGCGACGGCCAACCGTTCAGGGTCCTATCGTCGTTCCGGGGCAGGTACGACCTCACCATCCTGCTCTCAATACAAACTAGATGATGTCGAAGACTAGAAAAAGAGCGGTGCGTCTTTCTATGCCGTCCGTAGATTGAAGGCTGTCTGAACAGCGCTGTTGTAGATGAGGGCACATGCTTTAGCCTCCGGAACTCACGCTCACGGCATTGGATTGCGAACACATGGAAGGCCCTGTCGCCAATGCATCAAATCCACGCCGCTCGTGAAACGCACACAACATGGACCTAACGAGGGGAAATCCACTCGTACTTTCCTTTTCTGTGGCCCCCACTCCGAGCTGCGTTCGTCTGGCTCGTCCGGTCCTTCACCTATCCCCCGTCCGTCCTGTCTATGTACTCCGCAGCTCGTGGGGCCGAAGCGGACAGATGTACCGTGTAACTTGACGAGCGATGTCCGCCACATGGGATTGCGATTTTCCGTGGGGGGCTCGTCTGGGCGCGGGAGTCGGAGAAGGTTGCCACTGTAACTAGGTACTATCTGTCGAACACAGGGTGGCAGAGGGTTAAACAAATGTACATGCTTTATGTGGTGACTGCAGCCGTGAAGAAATCCACGGACGGACCGTGGGATTGTGTGAATGGAGGAAGATTGCGATTGGGATCCGGACCGTGGAGAAACCTGTCGGTGATCCCGTTCTCTCGTGCTCATGGACGCGTTCAAGTTCAATCTACCATAGGGTGGAGTCCCTTAGATCTGTCCCCTGGTTCACCTGGGCCGTATACGAAGGATCTCTTCAGCGACCAGAAATTCCCCAGTCTGCTGGTTCCGTGGAGCCACCCTCTCGTTCACCTATTTGGATCGACATCGTCCTCACTCTTTGTGTCCTCCGATCGAGCTTGACTCTTCATTTCTAGTAGCCCGTCAAGCGTGTCCTTCCTTCTAGGATGTTCGTACCGCACGGAGGAAGCAACCTGCAACTAGCCCAAAAACATGCGTCTGGTTGACCACGTCTCTCAACGTTTCTTATTAAGTTGTCGTCAACCCCCGGTGACCGCGTTTTTGGTTTCTCGTTTGAGGTGATGCGATGTCTGAGATATCGCCAACGCTCCTCCCAAGTTGCCCACGCCGGGTCCTACGACAAGCTCGAACGCTGGATCAATGGGTCCGGTCGTGGATTTATGAAGCCTTGAGCGCCATGCTGATGTTGTGAGTCCCTTTTCGCGTCCACTTCTGCCGTGATATTCCAAACTTGGGGAATAGGCCGGTCTGTTCTCCGCGGTCACGCCCGTTTCCATTTTCGGTGTTCAGGGCAAGCTCGAACCCGATAAAGTGAACTACAAATTCCTCAAGATCTCCGCCAGTCCCTCACTCGAGAACATCCTAACTCTGGTAGCGATACTGTTAGCTCAATCGAGTAGCCCATCGTCTTCCGCGTCCAAGCCACTTCGGACACTTCCCTCGCCGCATTCGTCACCATGTTGTGCAAGCAGTGGCTCAACGTTCAACCGTCGTGTCCGAGTTGAGACACGTGGATCTGTTATCAATCCATCAACAGCGCAGGATGAACGGAACGGTCACCCGGCATTCTCACCTCGTCGCGTTTGCCCCTTACACTTCAAGCCACTCTTCTCGGTTACTCTCTTTCCGACAAAGTTGCCACCAGCGTGTCACAGCTTTCACCACATTCGGTCTCTTCTTTTGCCTCTTTCCGCTCACCTGTCCTTATGCGATTAGTAAAACTCTTACAGTAAAATACAAGGCGGTGAGGGAAATTAAGCAGGGCGACGGGTAAAACCCCTCTCACAGGCCATCCCTGGGCTCCTTGCGGGGTTTTACCCTTCAACGGGGTCTGATCTAGGGATCACCTGGCTGATCGGGTGGCTCCCCGGTTGATCGCAGGGTCCCGGGGTGTTGCGCTCGTGGGAAATATCATCCCCCCCCATCACGCGGCACCCCTGGGGCTTCCCCCGCGCTCCCTCCCATCAATATCGTCCGGGAGGATGCTCACTCGTGGGAACCACCTTCCCCAGCATCCGCCCCTCCCGGGCACCCGCCACGCGTGCTCACTCAATATAGTTTAATTACATTGTATTAGCATAGTTTTCGGCCCCATCCAAAACGCGCGACCGCACAAAATGTGCGAAATAAAATACGACGAAAATCCCACCCCTGCAGGACATCAAACGCGGACGATCCCGCTAAAAACCGCCACGAACGGACAGCAATTGAACGAGCTACATTCGATTTTCGTACGGGTGCCGAGCGAGCATTGCCAGCTCGCCGCGCGGATTGATGGGATTGATCGCGGCTTCCTTTTTGGGAACGCGGCGGCAGAACTCTCGCCCCCAGGGCGGCACCCCCTTCCTCTCGCGTTCGGGGACCATTCAGGTAAGCAGGTTCTTAGTCCTTCGCTGTACTAACTATTACAATGTATATCTAGAGTTTGAGACCGCTCTGGGGTCACCCGGCGCGAGTCCGGTTACCCTTACCCCGAGGGGTGGGGGTAGGAATCCTCCCACGGCGGGTGCGTTAGGTATGCGTTTGCTTAGCCCTTCTGGGCGTTTGATGTGCTAACAAACGCGAAGGATTTCCGCCACTTTCGGCGTGATTTGGTGAGGGCTTCCTCACCTCGCCCCCCGGGTGGGTGGGGCGAAATTCGCTCGTTGTGACCCCCACAAGTAAGTGTTGGATTATTTCTTTTGTAATTTTACTCTACTGATCTAAACGAAGGGGAACGAGCCCACGTCGGCCTTGTTTCGTTCGGTTTCTGACCCCTGCCCCAGGGGGGTCAAAATCGCAAAAATCGCGATTGCGCCCGAACGCGGTGCGCGGTCGCTTCGCCGGTTTGGGTAATTATTCTAGTACGTATTTTTGTTGGATTCACGCCTGTGCCACGCAAACGCATCCACGTTTCTCTCCTCGGGAGATGTGGACGCGTTTTTGTCTTTTCTTATCTATTGCACTTGGTACGTTCTCTCTTTTCGTTTGGCGCGTTACTGACGCGTTATAGATGTTAATATAAATGGAAGAACGGCCCCTGCACGCTCTCTATGTTGCAGGGAACGTTCGTGCATGTTCCTCTCTGTGTGGGCTCTAGATCTACTTCTGGGCCATCTAAATTGCATCACAAGTGCGCAGGCGGCACTGGAGGTCATATTTCCATCAATTTCTGAGGGATTCCGCGCATTTTTACGCGTTCAAAGTGAGTACTTCCTGCTCTATTGATATTCTTTACCAAACCTCTCTCTCTCTCTTTCACCTTCCCTCCTTCTCTTCCCAGCTCATTCTACCCCATTTCTGGGTGGTATATACGTCAAGTATATGCTCCTGAAACCGCTTGTAACGCGGTGTAACGATCGGTATGTTATTTCAATTTTTGTATCTCATCCTCACCCTCACAACACCCTAGATGTTTCCATTGTTTTCATCGCATCGGGCATCGTTTATTGCATAGGGGGTGGTTATTAATTGTATATTAGATACTATATATGTATTCTAGCACTATATACCCGTCAATAAAGTGATTTCCGTGATGATATAGATGAGGGAGATATGTGTGCTATCACAGAAGAGTTCCGGATGCCGGGGGTCACATATATCATATCATAGCATAAAAACACTCGGAATTACATCAACTATGACGTCATTTGTGAGTTGCAAAAAACCCGAGGGTGGTCCCCAACTCCGTTATCAAGATACACAATTGGGAGATGCGGATCTCACCAGAGGGGTGGTCCAAACTATCAGCATAAATACTGATCCATTTATTTCAGTTTTTTGTATATAGGCTATCTACGCATAGACCACCATCTACTTAAATTTCTAAGGCACCCAGACATGCACTTCACGCCCGGTGGAAAGTGGGTCTGGGGATCAGTGACCCGGGACCCAGCTCAGAATGTTCCCACGATCGCTACCACATCTCGGAATTTTGGGCGCTAAAGCGATCGGAACCCGGACACATAGAATAAAATGTTAAAAGCTTGTTTGTTCGTGCGCTCCATGACTACAAATAGTGTATAGATAGTAAGTAATCATACATAGATATAATCTAGCAAAGTCCTGGGGCATGGGGGGTAATATATACCCCACAGTAGATGGGGGAACCCTGAAACCAAAAAATGCGAATTACTCAGGAAAGATTAAATGCGGTCATTAGCCCTTTTGAAAACATAAAGTAGACATACTAGGGACATACTATACCGCAGGAATAAGCAGGATCTTGGGGGGAGCTTCACCTAGATAGAGATCTACCTCAAAGTATTGATTTGAGTGTAGCAAAAGCGGACTTGAACATATCTAAATAAAAGTCATAGGGACTTGGAGGTATATGTTAGTAGTATGAGGGAGCACAACAACAAAAGATGGACTTATCACATTGAATTGCAATTCGAGATTTTCACCCCAGTGGATCCACATCTCCCGAGGTGGGAAATTTAAATGCGGTTAGATAAGACAGGGTTAATCCCTTCAGGAATACACACCAGAGCCGTTCCCCAAAAGGGCGAAGCAAACGCTCACTGCGTTCTGGCACAATCGCGATTTTTGTGATTGTACCCCCCTAGGGCGGGGGTCATAAACCGCACGAAACAAGCCTAAAATTGGCTCGTTCCCCTTCGTTTAAATCAGTAGAATAAACGTACAAAAGAAATAAACTAACGCTTACTTGTGGGGGTCACAACGAGCGAATTTCGCCCCACCCACCCGGGGGGCAAGGTAAGGAAGCCCTCACCAAATCGCGCCGAAAGTGGCGGAAATCCTTCGCATTTGTGAGTACATCAAACGCCTAGAAGGGCTAAGCGAGCACATACCTAACGCGCCCACTGTGGGAGGATTTATACCCCCACCCCTCGGGGTAAGGGTAGCCGGACCCGCACCGGGTGACCCCGGAACGGTCTCAAAACCTAGATACACATTATAATAGTTAGTATACTGAAGGGCTAAGGCCCGACTCACCTGTATGACCCCAAATCGCGAGGGTAAGGGGCTGCAACCCGGGGCGAGCCCGGGTTCCGCGCGCGTTCCCAAAAAGGAAGCCGCGATCAATCCCATCAATCCGCGCGGCGAGCTGGCAATGCTCGCTCGGCACCCGTACGAAAATCGAACGTAGCTCGTTCAATTGCTGTCCGTTCGTGGCGGTTTTTAGCGGGATCGTCCGCGTTTGATGTCCTGCAGGGGTGGGATTTTCGTCGTATTTTATTTCGCACATTTTGTGCGGTCGCGCGTTTCGGATGGGGCCGAAAACTACGGTAATACAATGTAATTAAACTATATTGAGCGAGCATGTGTGGCGGGACCCCCCGGGTGGGTGCCCGGGAGGGGGAGGATGCTGGGGAAGGTAGTTCCCACGAGTGAACATCCTCCCGGACGATATTGATGGGAGGGAGCGCGGGGGAAGCCCCAGGGGTGCCGCGTGATGGGGGGGGATGATATTTCCCACGAGTGCAACACTCCGGGACCCTGCGATCAACCGGGGAACCACCCGATCAACCGGGTGATCCCCCGGCCAAGAGCAATGGGCCGTGGGGACCCACCCCAGCCACAGCTAGGTGTGGTTGAAGGGTAAAACCCCATCGCGAGGCCAGGGTGGCCCATGAGAGGGGTTTTACCCTTCTCGTTGTAAAATTTCACTCACCGCCTTGTGATTTACAGCATGAGTTTTACTAATCGCATAAGGACAGGTGTTCCGCTGCCGTTCTACCCCCCAATTGACCCCTTCTCCCTCTTCCTTGCAAGAAGTATCTCGATCGACATAAGGATTGATTCGGACTATGAGACCGCATCCCAACGATCCCTATGGTCTGGTAAAGTGGCAAGTTCAACTGGAACACTTCCACCGGTCACATTGAGTTGACCATATCCGACCAACCAGTCATCCCTGCTCTACGCCGGCTGGGTTAACATTCGAAATATCTCTCCTGGACGTTCGAGATGTCCGTCAACGTGGAAGTTGTTCTGGCCATCACGAGGTTCATCCCCAAGATCATCTTGCTGTTGAGCAGGTGCGGTGGTATATTCTAAACTACCACAAGGTACTCTAAACCTTACCTTAGGAGAGTGTTGTGTGCGTTGCTGGTGGGGGAGAAGAGAAGAAGAGCGATTGTCTATTCTGGTCCATATCCTAGGGTATATATATCTAAGGGTATCTATTGTGGTCACAGAGTGACAATGTGACTGATGTTCCGATGGAAGGCTTAAGGCCGCATCATCTCCTACATCACGGTGCACAGACCATCTACATCAAACGCACGGACCATGTAATATAGTCCAGCCTTCGGGTCGCTATAGAGTGTGATCCGGACATCGGGTCGCTTATTAGCGTTACCCGGTCATGTGACCTAAGACTCGTAGGGCTAAAGGAAGCCTCCGGTTCAACACTTGCACGCCGCCTCCAGGCCATTTCTGTGGAGGGGCTCTACAACACTGTACTTGAGTAGTTCAATAGTTCATCTGGAGGTCTTGCGATGATTCAAAAATCTCGGGGATAAACACATTTCAGTGTCGAAGCTCTTCCCTCACTTCGTCACCCAGCGCAGATGTATCAGTGTCAAGTCTAACAAGCTTCCGACCATATCCAAGCCCTACAACTCGGACGTGGAATCTATTCTCGATACGATATCACCGACCGCGTCATCCGTAATTCCGAACTTATGCCGTACCTGAAAATGCGCTGCCCTGCGGACACCCCGGGGGCTCTGGCCGAGTAGTTTCCGTCCGCTGCTATCCTCCCACCTATCCTCATTCAGACCGTGCTGGCTATGAAACTGTATTATTCAAGTGGTCTCATTGTCGCCAACCGTTTGTCCATCCGCTTGCAAAACCCGCTCTCACTGCTCTTTGCTGATCTGCGATGCGCACCCGTGCCGGTCATGCGTGAACCGAAGGCAACAACATTTTACCTCCACTCGGTATGGTTTTCACTCATCACAGATGCAACCACCACTCACTCCGAAGACTTTCAAGGCCGTGGGGGGGAGCGTCGCTACAAATTCTTTTGGGAGTACGGACAGACGTCGCGTCCGTTGGCCCGGGGGCCGGCGTTGTCGTGGGACGCTGGGCGCTGTGGACGGGTGTGTTAGCAGTCGGCGTTCTTTTTCTCTCGCTGGCCTCATTCCCGACTCTCTTTGACGTATTAAACATCCCCCTCCCCCCACTTCAGTGTGATCCTTCACCACCGTGTACACACCATCGATGATAGATTCCATGCTCCTGTGCTCCCTCCACGCTGGCTTCGACCATGGTCGCGGGTAACCCGCAGACGTTAGTCGAGACCTTGGCGCCTGACATTTACCTCGATGGCCCTGCGTAGTCACTGTATGTTTTCAGTATGCCAAATCTTGTTTGCAATCCCTTTGGTGTTCCCAGCCGCGCGAGGTTTAGTTTGGAAGGTGGTCCGCGTCTTCCAGACGGAAGATCTCGACTCCGTTTCGTATAATTTATGTGGAAACACCGCGCCGAAGTGGCGACGACTCAGACTTGAAATCGCGAGGATACCGGTGTAGGCAATCGCCCAGAGTGTCAGCCATAAAGCGTTGGTATATTTCATACATGTAAAGGACTGGTACAGAGAACCGACGCGAGAACTCAGATCTCAGAACTTGAGCGGAAAGAACCGGCAAATATCCCACCGGATAACGCCTTTGCGCCCGCGCTGGCACGAAATAGAGTCAAAGCCACGAGGCCAATTATCCACTATCGCACCACCATCTATCGCACCATCACCTACGCTGATTCAACACAGATATGGACGACATACGAGGCTCACTCTCCAAAATGAAGAAGAAATTCAAGCGTCGACTCGGACTAACGGGGAGAAAACGCAGGCCGGATGGAACGGGTGTCAATCCCGGTGGGGAGGAGACTGACTCTACGAGTTCGTTTCCGCAACCGGAACCCCACGTTGTAGCGGGCAAAAGTTACGACCGAGAAGGGGAGAGATCCGACGCAGCTGGAGAGCGTGTTTTTTCGACGGGTTCACCCCAGCCAGACGGGACAGAATCCGTGCTAGTGCGTGGAGGCGATGTCGGTCAAGAAGGAGAAGGGGGGGACGTCGATGGAGGGGAAGCCAACCAGATACATTCGCACCAACACCCAGACGTCGAGGTTGTGGTGGGAAGTGGACATGGTGGAGAACTCGAGGGAGTCCATCCCTCTCCATCCACTCCTTCGATCTTGCATGGTGGGAAGCCCAACAGTGCGTGATCGTGGTTGTTTTGGTCGCTGCATCTCATCATCCCTTCTGACAATGCAGTCATCCCTGCCCCTCCTGATTCTGGATCAGAAGTTGTCCGTCCCGATGAGACCCTCGAACCGAGCGGCGACGCGGACGAGAAGAAATCGAACTGCAAGTCTACTGCGTCTGCCACGGCTGAATTGCTTCGTGGAGTGAGAGACTCCCCAGGTGCCTTCGGTCCACTCAAGTCTATCGCGGGATCTCTCGGCGTTGTCCTCGACAATTGCAAGGTATGACCTCCTTCCCATACATTCAATTCTCAATGCTTATGGTCGTTCTAGCGAACGGAGGTGAACGAACATGCCGTAGAATTGGTGGCGCTCAGGCTCAAAAAGGTTTCTGAACTGCTCTCCGGACCCATCCTACCGGGTGACACCAATGAGGAGGAGAGGACAAAGAAGCTGGAACGGTGAGCCTACATTCTCCAAGATCGAGAGCCGGGTCTGACGCACACCGGGGATTGCCAGGAAATTGGAAAAGATTGGCCGAGCTATGGACCCGGTGGCAACCCAGGAGGATCTCGCGCTCTTCCTTGGAATCCCCAAGAACGCACAGAAGGTTAATGGTCTGGTGGAGGATATTCGCGATGCCTTGATGGACTACCAGGTCTGACCTTCCATGACTTGCTCTCATCGTGGCTGACACCCGCTGCAGACGTCGTTACAGCTGGACATCTACGACGAGCGCTGCCAACAGCTCGTGAGTCTCACTCCCTTTCAGTCCCACCTTTCGTAATAACTTGCAAATAGGGAGATGCGGATCGTCGGCTTCTAGAAAACATGTGTCCCACAAACGGGGCCGGGTTCCGTTCCGGGAACAGGCAGGGGTGTCTGAGGGGGACTAGGGCGGATGTCCTCCTACAACTTGAACATTGGCTGAAGGATGAACAGGACCACCGCGTGTTCTGGCTGAACGGCCTTGCGGGGACCGGGAAGTCGACCATCGCCCAGACGTTTGCTGAAACTTGCTTCGCCGACGGAAAGCTTGCCGCAAGCTTCTTCTGCTCACGAGATTTTGAAAATAGAAGCAATCTCCAAGCAATCTTTCCAACCCTTGCCTTCCAGCTTGCCTATCGGTACCTCTCGTTTCGAGAGAAGCTGCTCCGAGTTCTGAGGGCCAACCCTGGTGTTTCACAGGAGTCTCTTTGTTCCCAAATGGAGAGGATCATTGTTGGCCCATTCAAAGCTGTCCCCATTCCCATTCGACCACTTATCATCATTGATGCCCTTGATGAATGCAAGGATGAAGAACCTGCCTCTGCCCTTCTTTCTGTGCTCTCCCGTTATGTGGATGAGATCCCCAATGTCAAATTCTTCATTACTGGTCACCCGGAGCCTCGGATCCGGTCTGGGTTTCGTCTCAAGTCACTCCAACCCATCACAGAAGTTCTAAGGCTGCATGATGTCAAACAATCCTCAGTGGATAATGACATTAAGCTGTTCTTCAGGACTCGGTTGGCTGAAATTTCCAAAACTAGGAGTGACTGCAATTTCACAGAAGATTGGCCAAACTCATCAGACATCAATGTTCTCTGTGAGAAGGCTACAGGATTCTTCATCTATGCTTCAACAGTTGTCAAATTTGTTGCATTCAAGAACCGCACACCCACCGCACAGCTGGACCAAATCATCTCTCTCCCACAAGATACCACTCATGAAGGGAGGTCTGGGATTGACCTCCTTTACACCCAGGTCCTAGAGCAAGCAGTTGATGATGTGGATGTGGATGCTGAGGAAATCTACTCCCATCTCAGGACTGTGGTTGGGACAGTGTTACTTGTGCTTAATCCCCTTTCAATAAAGGCACTTTCAGACCTGCTGGGAATGTCCAACATCTCCACCACCCTCCGTTCCCTCCATTCTCTCCTCCTTGTCCCTGAGGGCACAGAAGAACCCATCCGAGCCTTTCACAAGTCATTCCCTGACTTCCTCATGGATCCAGCCCGGTGCAAGGATGAACGGTTCTTTGTGGAGCCTGCAGTTCATCATGAGGAGGTTTTGCTTTCATGCCTCCACCTGATGGGGGAAAGGTTGAAGAAGAATATCTGCAACCTTGATGACTATGCTGTTCTTAGTGAGATCAAAGACCTTCCCACTTGCAAGAAGGACCACATTGGGGAAGTTTTGGAATATGCATGTAGATTCTGGTCAAAACACCTCCTGAAGGTCCCTAGCAGTAGCTCTCATGTTGGGGAAGTGCAGAAAGCAATCAAGGAGTTCTTCACAAGACACTTGCTGTATTGGATTGAAGTTCTTGCTCTCATGGGAAACCTTGATATTGGGGTTTATGCCATAAATGATGTTGAGCAATGGTATACTTTGGTAAGTGCTCTGCAGAGTGTTTGCTGAGACTTGTATTTATGTTCCCTGTTCAGACAGGTGTTTCATGCATGTGGACAAATGACAGCAAGAGATTACTTTTGGAACATTTTGATATAATCCATGACTCTCCTTCCCAATTATACCATTCAGCCCTCCCATTTTGCCCTTCCTCATCCTGGCTCCATGAGTGCTACAGTCAAGAGCTCTCACAGGAGGCTAAGGTGGTCAAGGGTCTCTCAGCAGAATGGGGGATGTGTTCCCGCACAGCTCTTCTGAATGATCATCTATATTCTCTCTCATACTGGAATGACTCTATTGCAGTTGGGACTTTCAATGGTGACATCCTTATCCTTGATGCAATCACAGGCAGCCAGACAGCTGTCCTCCCTGGACACACAGGTGGAGTGACATCTGTCACCTTCTCATCAGATGGAACATTACTTGTATCTGGAAGTCGGGACAATACTGTCAAGCTCTGGGATGTGCAGACTGGCGGTGTTATCAAGACATTTCATGACCATATTGGTGAGGTTTGGTCTGTTTCAATCTCAGCAGACCATACTACAATTGCATCAGGAGGTGGGGCAGTCTGTTTGTGGGACATTGAGACAGGGGAGTGCCACCAAATCATAGAGCAGCAGCACCAGGTGCAATGTGTCAGGTTCTCCCCCACAAACCCACAGTGCCTCATATCTGTATCTGGTGAAACTGTTCAGCAGTGGGACATTGATGGTCACAAAGTTGGACCCACATACACTGGTTATCAAATTACTTTCTCCTCAGATGGTATCCAGTTTATTTTACATGCACTGGATGGTGTCACAGTTCATAACATCAATTCTAGAACAGTTATGGCAAAACTTGACACTGACATCAGTTATCATAACTATGGTTCCTTCTACCTCACCCCATGTTGTTTCTCCCCTGATCACAAGCTTGTGGCTATTTCTACTTCTGATTACAAAATCTGTGTTTGGGACATCACTGGCTCAGACCCTCACCCTGTTGAAACCTTTATTGGCCACAACAGTATTATTACATCCCTTGTATTCTCTTCCCCCTCCACCCTCATCACAGCATCTGGTGACTATTCAATCAAGTTCTGGCAGATTGGTGCCTCATCAACAGGTCCAATTGTGACTGATCCAAAGTCCACACCCCTCACCTTAGCCCCAACCAAGTCTACTACTCTGAAACCAAAAAGTGGGCTCATCATCCCAAGTGATTTGCCAGATGGGGTGATACAAACCTGGGGTATCTTGACTGGCCTCCACAAGGGATCCCTCCAAATCCCAGCTGGGGACTCCCACCAGAGCAACACCCAGCTGATTGATAACAAATTGATCTTTGTTTGGTGTGCAGATGAGATGATCAACATCTGGGATGCTGAGAAAGGGGAACTCCTCCAAACAATCAATGTGCCTGGAGGTAGTGTTAAGCACCTCAGGGTATCAGGGGATGGGACCAAGGTTTTCTGCCTGTATGAGGAATCCATTCAGGTATGGGATATCTGGACAGGAGAGGCTGTGGGCAAGGTGAGGGCCCAGGATGTAGACATTAAGAGTGGGGATGGAATGGTAACTTGTGGGAAAATGCAGTCCCATAGAATAGAGGGCTCAAAAATTTGGGTTAATGTTTTGCCTTCTAGTTGGGGGTGGGGTTCTTATAGGGGATGGGACTTTGGGGTTCCAGGCTCACCCCCTGTCCTGTTTTCAAGTGATGAACACCCCCCCAACAGGCTCCACCTCAATGATAACAAGGTGTGGGAAATCAGCAATTCCAGGATGAAGGATATAGTCACTGGGAAGGTAGTTGTTCAGCTACCCAGGAGAGTTGAGGAGGCATATTATGCACAGTGGGATGGCCATTATCTTGTTGTACTTTTTTGGCCAAAAGAGGTGGTGATTCTTGACTTCCGAAATGTTTTTCTCTTGTAGACATATATGTAGAACATGTATTCTCTTTACTTATGCCTCAAGTCCTCTGTACTAAATATTTCATTGCTTGACAAGCACAGTGTTCAGACTCATACTATACAACTAGCTGATAGATTCAGAGAGGTTGTCCATAAAATATATGCATGCAACAAGCAAAGTATGTGATCACTAAGGTAAAACCCCACAGAAGTGGGGGTCCGCATTCATGGTAAAGTGTTTAGAGCAGGAAGACCTTGAGCAGAAACAAAAACAAACAAAGAAAGATGAAAACTACATAAACCACAAAGCGACAAACAGAGGTAACACAATGGCACACATGTGTAAGGAGAGACAGACGAGAATGCGCTAACCATCAACACGATCAAACGAGATAGCGGTCAACCCCTCTTGAGAGTGACCAACGACACCCTAGCCTGCTGAAGATTATCAATCTTTGTCCTCAGAGCCAAGGCAGCCGGGTCAGTAGACCACGTGTTGTACTGCGTCAATGCGTCGTCCTCGGCCTTCCTCAACTCTGAGTCCATCACTGACAAGTACATATCCAGGTCCGTCCTTCTCCTACCCTGCGCGACCTCCTTCGTAACAGTCTCCAACTGCACCTGCACCTGAGGGATCAGCTCCTTGTACTTCAACCACAAGATCGCCAACCAAAGAACCATAGCCGCCGGGTTTTCCACGTTCGCGATCGCGTCCATCAATTCCGGGTTGTCGATGCACCTCCTGAGAGGCTGAGAGTCGTGCGGCACCGACGTAAAGTACTCCAATAATTTCCATTTCTCCGTAACGATGTGAGGACGCCAGTGAGAAGAGTTGACCATTCTGAAAAGGACCGCGAGAGTAGCCTTCTGGACATCGTAGGTGTGCTCGATGCCGTCGACGGCGGAGGCCCAGTCGACGCACAAGCTCCTCACCTGGTCGGGTTCCATGATCGGATGGGGAGTGTTGAACCATCTGTCCCCGATGAGGGGGAGGAAGAAGAGCGCGGCCTTGCGAAGCTGGAACGGCTTGTCGTTCTGGAACACGTAGCAGATCCCGCGGACGAACGAAGGCTCGGTCGGGTCGAACCGCTTCAGGGCCTCGATGGTGACGGGTCCGGAGGCGTAGGCCAACGCACGAAGGGCATTCTGGATCGGCTCGTCGTGGTTCTGACCACCCCTGGTGGCCAAGTCAAAGTGGTGATCCAAGAACGTGAGGATATCTTGAGGATCCTCGACCCACGGCGGGAACTTGTCCCATTTGTAGGTTCCGTGCATGGTCAGGCGAGATGCTTCCCATTTCTTCTCCGGGGAATAGGCGGAAGAAACGGGGGTCTGCATGACGACGTGGAACAGCTGATAACTCTTCTGGGCGACGTCGTTCTCGCAGAGGGGAGCGATCAGCTCCATGGCCACTAGCGCGCAATCAATCTCCTCGGTGGTGGGATTGGCGCTCCCGAACGTCGCCGTGAGCTTGTCGTAGATCTTGGTGATCTGGGGGCTGCATTCATGACTATAGAATGACGACGATTCAGCCTTGCATCAGAGAATACGTGCCATATCAACTTACCTCTTGTCGGCGACCAACAGGTCATCGACGTACAACTTGATTCCGAGCAGTAGGCCGATGATAAGCAGACAGTCCGCGACGATCGGCGCCGGTAGGGGGGGGGTTCCAATCGGAGGGAGTGAAGAACGAACTCCTTGATGTCATCGGGCAGAGCTTCGCCTTTCCTGAGAACGTCCCAGGCGCGGTAGAGGAGGATATGGCCCATCCAAGCATGGTGGGGGATATTGAGGGTAAAATTCTGCCAGTACATGGGCTCGAAGTCACCGAAGACGCGATCGATGATCCCGAGGGTCGATTCCAGATCCGAGTCTCCTTCGTAATGTCTTCCCATCATCGGATGCCGGTTTGAGATGGACTTGAAGACTGCCTTGTCGGATTCGTGACCGATGCACTTGCGTTGAATCGCGAGGTGGAGGAGGGCCTTGGCGCTGAGGTAGGCCTTGTTCCTGAGCTTTGGGATCACCACGGGTCGTCCGGACGATCGATCGAAGCACTCGAGGACCGTATCGTAGAGCCTTTCGAGCGGTGTGGTCCGGATGCTGGCGTACCAAACGACCTCGGGGATGAATCTCATGATGGCCATGATGACGTTCGTGTCCATCGACATCTCGAACATCCAGGCGATGCAGTTCGAGTCTAGGACGTAGCCATCCCAATCGGTCTCCTTATTGAACAGTGGAGTTGGCTGGCCGGCCGTGTTGGCCATGGGTAACTCGATATGTCCCAGGCCGGCTCCGTCGAATGTCCCAAACCTGCCAAAACCGTAGGGACCGCCGGACTTGGGTCGTGATAGCCCCTTCTTCCGGGAGAGGATGTCCCTGAGCCACTTCCTGGTTCGCTTGAGGTACTTCTTGCGTTCGTCGTCGAAACGAACCAAGAAGCGAAGGATGAGGGGTGCAGGGGCTTGGAAGGGACAGTTGTAGGATATGGTAGCGGCGAAAACGATGAGCGAGTAGAAGGAGACCGAATGAGGTGAAACCTATCAGGACGCCAGCGACAGCTTTGTTGATGAAGAAGAGGTAGTTGGAGAGCGCGTAACCGAGAAGGAGGAGGGCGGCTTGAAGTATGAGGGGCAAGCATTCCATGACGAAGTCGAAGTGCCAGGTGACCATCCGTTAATCTTGTGCTGCGGAGGGCGACTGCGATCGACAACGGATCCGCGTGGCTCGCCCTGAGCGTATCGATTGAGCCATTGCTGTCCCAAAATGACGACGAACGCGACGGGGAGGGAAGCGGCCAGGCTGGAGTAGAGGATGGCTTGGGCGTGACGACAGTGGGATCGGGGCCAGTCCATTGAGGGATGGCGGCGTTTTTACCGGTGGGGATGCTCCCTAGCGAGACACTGGCCATAATTGTGAGGAGCTGATAATTCATTTACTGGTAATCAGGTTGTAGGTTGCTTTGGACGTCGACGATGAAAGCGGATGTGACGGCGGAGAACAAACCAGACTACCCCCCCCCGCAAAGTTAGAATCATGATTGAGGTAAATACGAGAGAAAGAACGGATGCTCACGAAGATCAAGGTGGTGTTCAAGTCTTCACCATATTTCTTCATGAAGTCGCTGTCGTATTTGCCGGCTTCTCACTGAAACTTGTCGTAGAACTCGACGCGGGCGCTGCTAGTCGTCCCAAGGAGATTCGGAAAGAGAGACGGCAATGCCTTGAGCATCGCATCCTCCAGGCTGGAAGAGAGAACAACGCGTCAGTGAAGGATTGGGGACGAAGGGCGGACTCAATCAGACGCACGCTTTTGGGCTGATAGTTACTTTCCCCATGATGCGCGACGAAGAGCCGGGGAGGAATTCCAAGGAAAGGTCGCGCTCGATGTGCTGCGGGAGACGAAGGGGGTCGAGCTGAGTGGAGGGAGTGGGTGGCAGGAAGCGTGAGGACGGCGTCCGATGTCGGGAGGGGGGGGGGAATAAGTCGCAACCAGAACGGGGACATTTGTTGGGTGGATTGCTGACGATGAGCGCTGCGCGGTATCCGTAGGATCGACCTGCTGAAGTGGATTTGAGGTAGACGCGTCGCCTTATTTGCACAAGAAAATCGTCGTGATTCCTAGACCGGTCCTGAGGCCTGATGTCGGAGGAGAGTGGGTCAGCTCCGAAACCCAGAGATCGAAACGTTGGGAATAAACGAAATTCGGAGGAAGGGAAGAAACGATCTCCGAAGGCCAACGACCACGGGGATGGACGGGAACAAAAAGAGACTCACTCCGAATGAGGCTCTTCTGCGGTGATAGCATCAAACCGAGTCCTGGCTTTGCGAAATGCGATTGGTGAGCGCTTGAGCGCTTAGCCCGTCGAAGCTATGACGGGCCACAACGGACAAACATGACGGCGCGTCTCTACCACAAGCTACATCCCTCATCGGTGATCGTCGGTGGTAATACATGGTCCGCTTGAGGAGACCGTTCACCCTCTTACACCCTCTGGACTCTCCATTTCTCGTGGCTCGTCAAGCACATTCTTCCTTCGCGGATCTTCGTATCACATGGAGGAAGCGACCACCAGCCCAGAACGTGCGTCCGGTTGATCCCCTTCCTTCATCTCAACGTCCGAATTTTCGTTGTCAACAGCGTCTTTCGTCCCCAGCTTGAAGAATATCATGCCCAAGATATCGCCGTTCCTCCCCCCAAACGGCCAGCAGCGACCGCACCGGGTTCCACGGCAAGCCCCAACGGGATCGGCCGCGGCTCTAAGAATTGAATGCGATGAAGCCTTGAGTACCACGCTGGACTTGTGAGTTTTTTTCTCCGCGTCCACTTCTTTTGAACTCATTTTCTCGGGGAATAGGCCGGTCTGTTCTCCACGGTCGCGTCCGTTTCCATTACCGATGTTGAGGACAAGCTCGAACCCGACGAAGTGAGCCCCGATTCCTCAAGATTTCCGCTAGTCCCTCGCTCGAGAACACGGGTCCTCCGGTGCCGATGCTGTTTATTCTCGGTGGAACAACCCACCGTCTTCCACGTCCAGACCACTTTGGTCCCTTCTCTCCTCGCCGTGTTCGTCGCCATGTTGGACAAGCGGTGGTTCGACGTCCAACTGCTGCGCCCAAGTCGAGACAGGTGGATCTGTTATCAGTCAATTCATCGACGGCGCAAGATGAACGGAACGGTCACCTGGCATTTCTATCTCTTCACGTTTGCCCCTCAGTTCAAGCCGCTCTCCTCGATCACTCTCTTCCCGAGTCCAATGAAGTTATCGCCAGCATATCGCAGGCTCCGCTACATTCAATTCCCTCTTTTTCCTCTCTCCCGCTGCCACTCTATCCCACGATCGACCCCTCTCCCCCCTCCCCCGTTTCTCGAGCCGTGTCGACAGCGGGTACGGGAGGTATCCTGGACTGTCTGATGGATGGTCGGGGCGCTCGAGATCGGGTCCCAGCAGTCCCTATGGTTTAGGCAGGTGACGAGGTCAATGGAAACGGCTCCTGCGATCACATTGAGTTGACCATATTCCACCAGCTGCCCCCGCTCCAGAACAAGAATATTAGTTGGGACAACATTCGGAATGTCTCTTCCGGATGTTCGAGATGTCCATGAACACGGAAGTCATTCTGGCCATTGCGAGGCTCACCCCAAGGTCGTTTCGCAGGCCGCATCCCAGCCGTTCCGGTCGAAAGGCTTCATGACTCCATACTTGGGTGGTTCGATAGTTCGCTTGGAAGCCCCGTGGTGACCCCAGAACTTGGGGACGAAGATCAGGTGCCAAAGCTCTCCCCAACTTCGTCACTCAACGCAGATGTACCTGTGTCAGGTCTGACATGTACCCGGTTATGGTATCCGAGCCCCGCAACGACAACTCGGACAAGGAGTTCATTGTCGATATCACCGACCATGTCTTTTGTAATTCCGAACCCATTCTGCACCCAGCAATGCACTGCCGTGCGAACATCCCGGAGGCTCTGGTCAAGCAGTTCCTCCCTGTCGGTGTCTTCCCAGCGTATTCTTCCACCTGTCCCATTCGGACCGCGCTGGTTGGAATTGTATCGTCCAAGCGTCGCCATTGTCTCCAACCTGTGCCACACCCACTCTTACCGTCATCCACTGGTCTGCGATATCCATCTGCACCATTCGTGTGCCACCCTCGATCTCATCCACCCGACATGGCGTTCATCGCAAACGCAACCACCGCCTGCTCCAAGGTTTTGCAGGTCCATGGGGGGTGCGTCACCATGGATTCTCGCAGGTACTCGATCTTGCAGCTGACGTTGACGTGGAACCCTGGGCACCATAGGCGGATGTTTTGATGATTGGCACTCTTCTTTCTCCTCTCGCCAACCTCGCTCTCGACACATTGAACGTTCCGAACGCCCCCCTCCTCATCTTAGTGTGATCCTCCACCATCGCGTTCGCATCACTCCCATGTTCCTGTCCTCTCCTTCCGTGTTGGCTTCGGTCATGATCGCGGGCAGTCCGAAGACGTTGCTCGGGACCGTGTCATTTACTCTAGTGATCGTATATACCCTACGTTCTCAGTATGCCGAGTCTCGTTCGCAATCCAGTTGATATTTGGGGTTCAGGTTGGAACGTGGTCCGCGTCTTCCGTATGGAGGATCTCAATCCCTTTTCGTATAATTTGTGCGAGGTCATGATGAACACCCAGAGCCGAAGCGGCGACAAGTTAGACTTCAAACCGCAGGGGTCCTGGTGTAATCACCCAGAGCACTCAGCCGTAAAACACTGATACATTTCATACGTGTAACGACTGGTACTATGGAGAACCGACACGAGAACTTGAACAGAAAGAACCGGCAGATAACGCGTTCGCACCGCGCCGAGCGCTGGTACGGAATAGAATCCGACAAGGCCACGAGGCCAACCATCCACTATCGCACCACCATCTATCGCACCATCACCTACGCTGATCGAAAATCGACATGGACGACATACGAGGCTCGTTCTCAAAAATGAAGAAGAAAGCCAAGCACCGACTCGGACTAACAGGAAAAAAAGCTAAACCGGACGGAACGGCGGCCAACCCCGGTGGGGAGGGGGCCGACTCGACGAGTTCGCTTCCGCAACCAGAATCTCACGTCACGGTGGGCGGAAGTTGCGACGGAGAAGGGGATAAAGCCGACGCAGCTGGAGAGCCGGATTTTTCGATGGGTCCACCTCAGCCAGACGGGCCAGAATCTGTGCCAGCATATGGGGTCGATAACGGTCAAGAAGGGGGAGAGGCAGACGTCGATGGAGGGGAAGCCAGCCAGATGCATTTGCACCCACACCCGGACGTCGAGGTTGCTGTGGGAAGTGGACACAGTGGAGAACCCGAGGATGTCTATCCCTCTCCGCCCACTCCATTGATCTCGCACGACGGGAAGCCTGACAGTACGTGAACGTGGTTGTTTTGGTCGCTGCATCTCATCGTCCCTTCTGACAATGTAGTCACCTCTGCCCCTCCTGATTCTGGACCAGAAGTTGTCCGTCCCGACGAGACCCTCGAACCGAGCGCCGACGCGGACGAGAAGAAACCGAACTGCAAGTCTACTGCGTCTGCCACGGCTGAATTGCTTCGTGGGGTGAGGGACTCCCCAGGTGC
>Ga0307513_10001611_pt1 | contig 32395 bp, 18 predicted proteins | sample 15_EM_MG_FD_202174 | JGI IMG/M metagenome (GOLD analysis project Ga0307513, IMG submission 202174) | Populus trichocarpa ectomycorrhiza microbial communities from riparian zone in the Pacific Northwest, United States - 15_EM | ecosystem: Host-associated > Plants > Roots > Unclassified | place... | reverse complement strand
GCAACCAGACATGCCACTCAAAAGCAAAATAGCATTTTGTGGCAAACCTCCATAACCGGGGTCAAAATGAAGGTTTGAGGTGGCAACCAGACGCGCCCTTAAAGAGGAGCTTCCTCTAATTCAACAGCTCGCTCACGCGCACGGCTCACGACGCTTAACTAGCTAACTATCGGTAAAGATAGGATTATATATAAGCCACAAATCCTCCTCCCAGCCTTCTAGCGATCGCAACTCAACTCCCTGCCTTTCCACGTATGTCCCGTTCTCTCTTCCGCAAACTCCCATGCTAACAAACGAAAGCCAAAGATCACAAAGAACTCCGACGGTTTATGGCCTCCGTACATTCGACTCTTTCATACCGTATTGCTTCTGGCACTGCATCGATCCCAAGCACATATCCGCAAGCTTTGCCTAGGCGGTAAAGAGGTATGATGTGCGCGCATGGGGTAGTCTGAGCATGTCGAACCGCATCGAAGACTTCCAGCGCTCTGCAGTATTGCTTCCACCCCGGGATCGGTCGAAAGCGCTGTTCCGAAGTTTTCCTTCAAAAAATGAAACGATCGCGGAACACGATATGCGGTATGCGATATGACGAGAATGCCGTGGGTATCTCGGACGGCTCAGATGTGAAGGGTTCAGAGAACCCCACGTCGAATGGTAATTGGGCGAAGGGGTCGTACGGGCCTTCTACCGGCTGTGATACTCTCGCACGCTCATTCTCTGTAGTCCATGGGAATGGCGTTGAGCTACACGGATATGCCGGGTTGGGGTTGTCATTGTTCTGCTCGAATAGTGCCTCGGGAACTGCCTCACGCACACCCCCGGGAGCCCATGGAAATGTCATTCCCCCGATCTCGTCTGCGGTGTTGCGGTTGGCGTCGTTCCACCCCAATAATATGTCCATGTCTGCCTCATATCCACTCCCGGTAGCTGGTATCGGGTCGGGGCTAATATCGCTCCGTTCCCATAACATGTCCATGATTTCATCATGCCTAAATATGGTATCATGCGATAATTGCGGTTGGACGCTCATATCCCCCAAGTCGTAATTAATGTCGCTCCGCTGCGATACCATCCCTACAACTCCCCCATACGCAGTCTCGGTAGACCAGGATAATGTGCTACCACTCTCATTTGCTGGGTCGGGATTGACATCGCTCCACTGCAGTGGCATCTCCCAAACTCTCTCATACCGGCTCCCAGCGGCTCCTGGTGATGGTGCTTGGCCCGAACCACCCGCTGTGGCTGGATTGATGTTATTCCGCTCGGATAGCATCTCCACAATTTGCTCATACCCTTCGCTAGAAGCCCATGAAAGGGGCGTCCACCCGCTCACATCTGCTCTGCCAGGATTTACATCATTTCTCTTCAATAAAATCTCGACACCTTCTCTATACCCATACTCGGCAGCAAATGATAATGGTGTTCGGCCGCAGTGATCCGCTCTGTCAGGATTGACATCGCCCCGCCCCAACAGCATCTCCTCAATTCCCTCCTGCTCACCAGTGACAGCCCATGATAATGGCGTACGACTATTATCATCCGCCACGTCGGGGTTGATCCCGTTCCGCTCCAATAAAATCTCCACAACTTCCTTATGATCATATATGACGGCCCACAAAATTGGGGTTCGGCTCCTCCTATCTGGCGTGTCTGGGTTGACATCGTTCCGCCCCAATAGCATCTTCACAACTTTCGCGTTTCCGTGACTGGCAGCCCATGATAACGGTGTGCGGCCATTCTTATCTGCTATGTCGGGATTGACATCGTTCCGCTCCAATAGAATCTCCACTGTTCTTCCACACCGATTCTTGGTGCCCCATATATCTTCTCCCTGGTCGCTCTCGCCTTCCACGTCAGGATCGTCACCGAAGGCCTCAGTCCAGCCCCCTGCAGCCAGTGAAAGAGGTGTTCGCCCCCTCACATTTTGAGTGTCGGGATTGACATCGTTCCTCTCCAATAGAATCCTCACAATTTCAACCTCCCAGCTCTGGGCAGCCCATGAAAGTGGTGTTCGGCCACTCTTATCTGGGGTGTCGGGATTGACATTACCCCCCCCCAACAGCATCTCTGCAATCACCTGATGCCCGCTCTCGGCAACATGGGAAAGTGGTGTTCGGCCATTCTTATCCGGGACGTCGGGGTTGACATCGTTTCGCTGCAATAAGATCTCCACAATTTCGTCTTGCTCCCCAAAGATAGCCCATGATAACGGTGTATAGCCATCCTTATCGATAGTGTTGGGATTGACATCGCTCCTCTGCAACAGCACCTCCACAACCCCTTTCTGCCCAGCTTCGGCAGCATATGATAACGGCGTCTGGCCCCCGCGAGCGGCTCTATCGGGGTTGACATTTTTCTGCTCCAATAGCATCTTGACAATTTCACAGTGCCCATGGTATGAAGCCGATGACAATGGTATTTAGCCCCTGTTATCCGCTATGTCGAGGTCGAGTCCTACTTGTTCCAGCAAGACCTTCACATCACCATCATGTCCTTTCCTCGCAGCCCATGTCAACGCCGTGCAACCTCCCAAGTCAGTCGCATTGAGATCCCACTTCTTGATATTAAATAAAGATACCATTGGTTCTAAAACTCCGAGCAAAGCTCCACCATGGAGCCCGGTGAATCCAATTGGGCTACCCTCAGTATCGAAGGGCCGCTGCGAACTATATTCTTTCAACAGGAGGAGCTTGCAAGATATATGCATATCGAATCTATCGAGTAACTTCAGTGCAAGTGGTATTGCTCCTTCGCTGATTTCCCTTCGAGCATGTGCTCCCCAGTGACAGGAAGCATATTCAAGAAAGGGAGTTGTTAGAGGGGGTGAAGAAAGAGTCGGCGAAAGGTCCCTAATGCACGCAGAGTTAAGGTAAGTTAAGCAGGCCTCCACAATTATCGAATGGGGTCCCCGGAAAAGCGTCGGACTCGCTAGGATATACTCCTGTAGAGTGAAATGTACGAGCCGAACAGTTGACGATGATGAATCGACCGTGACCAGTCCTAGTCCGCACCGCAATATGGTCTGAATGTTGGGTGAGTTGTCATTGTTGAGATCTTCCGACCCCAGTTCTACCCCTAAAGCTTGGCATAATTCGTCTGGTTTCAAAGGTCGCTCCGAATGCGCTACCCACATGATTGCCTCCATTCCTAGTCGTGATCTAGCCTTCTCCTGCCCCTTGATCCTTTCGAAAGTGGCACTGTATACGTCTCCAACATCCTGACCTTTTGATATCTGCTTAAGCCTTTCCTTCCTCCGATGAATTGTTGGCTCGGCGAGAATTGCCTCGATGCTGAGCGAGACAAGAAGAAATCTGTGCATAATCACTCGTAAGTAGGGTGACTTTAACAGAACATGGGAAACTAGGGGGGGTCTAAATCTACATCTCGGATATTGTTTTCGGAATGATTTCCATTATATCGGCTCTGAGATTCCCATCCATGGCCTCGGGTTCTAGGTCCCTATCTAACTTCATCCTCAAAAATGATTTGGTGTCTTCCTCTGTTAGACTGATTGAGGTAGTATCCACATTAGGAAAGTACTTCTCAACCTCACTGGTGACGAAAGGCCTTCCAGTCAGGAATAACCGAATATTTGGCAATTCTCGGATAATCGCTTGCAGAGAGCGGAGAAGCCCATCCCGATGGGCCGCGAGAGATTCATCCAACCCGTCAATACATATAACCACCCGTTTCCGTTGCCCAATCGCCGTCTTCAGCATATTGACAAGTTCTGAGGCCTGTGGCCGTACCCCGCCGAAATGATCCTTCGCATCTTCAAAAGCTTTCCGTATATCCTCCGGGATTTTTCCTCTCCCCACCAACTGCTTGAGCATGGCTCCTAGCATGTTCGATGTAGTCTGTTCCTTCCTATCGAGGTAATCACAATACAACCCAGCGACCGTTATATCCTGGCCACTTCCATAAAAGTGATCGATTACAAGAGAGCTAAAATCGCAAGTCGTTAGCGATCTAGGATCTCCCCCGCGATATCTTGTGTTACCTAAGATGAGTTTTTCCTACCCCCGGATCACCATGACAAAATAGCACAGAATGAGCCGATCCATCTTCTCCCGCGCTCCATCCCTGAAACTCGCTCGTTCGGAAAATCCATTCTCCCACACCCGCGAGTCGGCTCTCCCTCAAATGTTGATGTCTTTTTTGAGGCTCGAGTGGTGATAACCACTGTAGGGTTTGAGCCCTGTCATCGTTTATGGTTGTGTTGAAGCTGTTGACATAGTTGACATTGTTGAAGCTGTTGGCGTTGAATGGCCTAGTAATCGATCTATCCATACTGCCCAAATACCACCCGATTTGAGGGGAGCGGAAGGGTAATGGGTTGGGGTATGAAGGTTGTGGACAGCCTTCGGAGATTAGGAAAACATGTCAGAGGGTAAGGTTGAAAGATGTCACAAGCTGACATTCCATCCAATCGTTTCATGCCACGGACTCTTAACGCACATTCATGAGGCTCTTTGGAATTTCCTCTGAAAATCCAAACATCTGCTGCCTAAATGATCTAATCCCATGGCCGATTCCGCCACCCGCCAGATGCGTATTCGTGCCTTTAATCACTGACATTCAAAAGATCTGAAAAAACTCAAGGACACCCACTGCACTTTCGAACGAAATAGTTTTGTTTACCCGCTCTTACCCTATCGGCATGCCACATCCACATGAGGCGATTGTTCAATGGCCCACCGATGCTACACAAGTGTGACAAGCGCACAATTCGAAGTTACTCCAACACAAGATGCCTATTGTACAAGGGATGGGATAGCTTATTGAGATTTTAATATCCTCAAGTACCGGTTTGCTCTGTCATTTCCTGTAGTGCGATCGCTCATCTTCGGGCTTTTTGGTTAGTACTGTACTGTCACGGGTCTTCCCTGTCAGGTGTTGTTTCGTGGGTATTGGCGATCTGCACTAGGAACCTTCCGAAGCTGGCAATTGGTAAGAGAGAGACAAAAGACACTGAAACTCATAAATTGAAGCGAAAGCTGAACTCTGATGGCTATGATAAACTCAAATGGTCAACTCTCGGAAACTGATGAAGGATGATGATAATAGAACTGTTCTCATTAATCGAAGAAAAATCCACTGCGCGACCTCCGCTCCACTCAGGAGTTTTCCACACCAATTCAATAACAAAGGTCCGCCCACCCCGACTGCTCACTTGCTCGACTGCGTAACAGCCTACACAATACACGGAAATAACGAACGTTAACAGAGAGCTATCTAATGGTCCGACAGTACTCTAGTAATCACCCGTCTTTGCCAAGGATACCTCTGGGAACTGAATATTTGGTGAGAACTCCAGCAAAAAATCGGTTAGCAGAGGTATTCTTGGCAGAGACTAGCGAGTACCAACTCGAGCTCAACTGCCGGGGATTATGTCATGGCAATGTACTAGTACTCGTACCTCAATGGCATGCCACAGGGTTTACGGCTTTCGCGTTCTGGTACATCGGAGCAATATGACCCAGGCGGGGGTCTCTACAAGTATTTCCTCCCGCTTTCGCTGGCCTTGGAAAGATATAATTGATAAATGAGGTAACTAGCCTTTGGTTCAATATAATACACCAGCCAAGAAAAAAATATTTCCAGGCCAAAGGTTGGGTAGAACCGCAGAATTTCCGCCGCCTCCAAGCGCAGTCCAACTTCACAAATTTCATTCAATTAGGAGTAAACGTCTTATTTGCGCGCGTACCTAGTCGAATCTTCTAAGAACCTGAACACCCGGGGATCTGGCTTGGATGTTGGAGCTGCCTCTCCTACGATAGTCCCAAACCCAAACAACGGCTCACCTCCTACACATTATCGGAAACTCATAACATGACACTCCCTAAGTAAGAACTTTCTCAATTTCATAAACCTTCTACCTAGGAAAAGGTCCAGGAAATACTCTCTACTGGTTCCCCTGTTCAATTTGGTCTAAAGCGGAACCACTAGATTGATTGGGGGTGATTAAATGGTTTGGTAAAGAGTACTTGGTTTTGGTGCGAAATGGTTGTGGGCTCGAGTTTTTTGTCACCTGACTTTAAGTGAGGAAAGTGGTGCAAGCGAAGCAAAGGGTTCACAATACATCACTCGAGAATCGGAGCAATACCAGCGCAAGATCATCCGATTTGCTTGTCTATCAAAGTAGGGAAAAAATCAAGCTGTTATATAACCTCGTGGAGATTGTTTTTGCTTTGTAGTACTTAGATCTCCAGTGGATGATGATATCAAGGACACGAAGTGCAGCAAATTCTAGGCTTGGACTTCGCAAAAGCTCTAAGCCGGGAGTCCCGGTGTTCAAAATGAATCAGCTAAGTCTAAAACTACGATGGCGAGGCCAACCCCCGATTTGGTGGGACAAATTGTGGAGGGGGCTATTGTACAGGTGCAGCACGCATATGCTCTTCAGGTTGATGTCCCTCCACGTTTAGTGTGTCGGCTGAAAAAAAGAATGAAAAAGGATGACCGCCATCCGGAGAAAACCTTTGGAATACCATGCGCTTGGTGGTGAACCTTTTTGTTGCTATGAGCCTAGATAAGACAAGAAACTAATACCGGTACTCAAACAATACAAGCGCCATCCCGCGCCCTCTCTCAGCCCAACGCTCTCGATGGGCTACCCCAAAACCCTTACCGGTATTGTTGGTGAGAGCAATACCCGCACTTTTGTGGCAGCTGTGGTAAGCGAATCCATCAAAAGAGGAACATGAAAGTCTAGAAAGTTTTTCTTTTATTGGTTTTCCTTCCTTCCTGTCCTTTCCACAGCTTGATCTTCCTTTCTTTCAATCCTCCCTTCCGACTTTCTTTTCGACATGCCCAGTGGAAGAAATAATGAACCCCTTAACTGCTTAATACAAACCCCTTGCGCTTGCTTGGGTTGCTCCACGCCGCCGACCAAACCCCCACTTGCCGATCACCCTATTACCTCTATCAGAATTATTTCAACTTAAATATCATTCCAGGTTCGTCGCCGCTCGGGGCTTACAAATCCTAGGGCACCAAAACCTTTGTGGACTATGGGAGTGGCGTAACGGGGAGCCCTGAGCCTCAAGGACCCCTGCATCTCCTCCCGTCATATGATATTTCGCTCCACAAACATCCCCGCTGGCCACACTGACCCCCCCTCCAGCTACTTGGACCCAATACTACCCCTCCGGCACCACGGTACCGGTAACCGGATTCTTGAACTTCGACGGCCGAGCAGCGGACGGCGGATCATGAAATGGCGGCTATGAAACGGAACGCCAAGCTTAAAGCAACACCGAAAGACAGATCGCCAACGCACAGCTTAGAGAGTAACTTCTTCTCATTCAACTGCTCTCTCTCGCTCACGGCTTACGACGCTTGACTAACTAACTAACATTAAAGATAGGATTATATATAAGCCACAAATAATCCTTCCAGCCTTCTAGCGATCGCAATTCGAGTTCCTGCCTTTCCACGTATGTCCCCTTCTCACCCACGCAAGCTCCCGTGCTAGTAGGCGAAAGAGGAGGAATCACAAAGAACTCCGACGGTTTATAGCCTCCGCGCATTCGACTCTTTCATGCCGTGTTGCTTTCGGCACTGCATGGATCCCAAGCACATATCCTCGGCTTTGTCTAGGCGGTAAAGAGGTAGGATGTGCGCGCATGGGGTAGTCTGAACATGTCGAACCGCATCAAAGACTTTCAACTCTCTGCGGTATTTCCTCCGCCCCGGGATCGATCCAAAGCGCTGTTCCGAAGTTCTCCTTCAAACATGAAACGATTGCGGAACACGATGTGCGGTATGCGATATGACGGGGATGCCGAGCAGCATCAAAGAGTTCCAACATCGATTTCCGTACATTGCGAATTGCTATTAGTTTTGCTTCACACCCATGGTGCCCCCTGATGGAGCCTAAGGAAAGCGTAAAAGAAGAAAAGAACAAAAAAGCAATCGCAATAGGCTCCAAGTGGAGCGGTGAAGGATGGAGGAACCATCGACTGGATGGCTGCTCTCCCTCTAGCTAACGACACACCGGGAGATATATCTCTCCGTCTAGCTAACAACAACAACAGAACACTCCCGAAACTCAACAAATCCTGAAGAAAAACACGCAGCTAACGAAACATGATCCCTAACGAACTCAGGCAATCTAGAACCATCCTGATGCTCCGTAACTCTCCATGGTCCCTAATGGCTATGCCCCGCCAGTGTGCCAACTGCTGTAGGTCTAGTGACGAAGGGTTTGCAAGAGGCAATGAAACTAGATACCCGGTACCTAATACCCTATGTCTGGAGGCATCAACAAAGCCATAAAACCAATACGCTATGCCTAGAGGCATAGCCGCATAGGATGTGAGAACAAAAACCAACCACGGAGTGCCCAACTGCCGTAAACTACAAAGCCACATGCCTTATAACCGCATCTATCCTGGTAGTATGATATATCCGCCTTCAGGCATACCCGCGCAATAGATTAACCGCATGCCCTACAGGCAATCCAACACTCCCATGCCCGACTAACCCATTAGAGGGCACAAGTATGATAGGATAGGCAAGAGAGACCAGCGGAAACCCTGTAACCCGGTCGGATACCTGGCTACCTCTGCATTTGTGGATTGCTGTGCACAGAGTTCGGAAAAAAGGGGACAGGATCTGGGATGGGTACTGTTTGGAACGCTACTCCCGCTAGTTTGCCGGATTAGGTTGCTGTTTAAACCATCAAGTCTGTTTCGATTCGCGATTAGTCCATTACCGACTGGCCTTATTCACTGTGTTAATGCTTGACCGCACTCCCGGCACCCGTATCCCTAAGGACTTAGGTCTCTCAGATAAAACCGTCATACAAGCGAACAGTGAACTAGGAATGCTGGATTAAACATAGCCCCGGAAGGCATGGTATCGGAGAGGGAGTTGGCAATTGTTACGCGGAAGAGTCACTCCCTGTTGTATAGTTTGATACCCCGTTCCCGGTGCTCACAGTTAATATTTCTTCATGCCTCTTTGTCCGTGCCGGATGATACAATTCCCTTGTCAGGTAGGTGACTTGTGATAGGAGACGGCACACTTTCATCTTGCAATTTCGTAGTGCGCCCTGAGTAGGTGTCCGCTAGAGGATATATTTGCAAGGAGGGGAGGCTTAGGAACCGCAGGGCCTCCGGTTTTTCCAACGAATATTCAGGACATGAAGGGGATTTCTCGGCAGCCCGCGCTTATTGGCATATTGTATAAAGGGCACATCTGTAGAGTTGCCGATTCACTGAGGACTTGGGCATTGGGTGGGGGTATCGTTATAGGCTTCTGTCGCCCCATTGTGTACTAGGGCGCCGGCGGGGGGGGGGTCGGAAGCATAAATACAATACAATGAAATATCTATCCTTCGGCAGATAGCAACATATAAATTTTCTACCTCCGTTCCCTTGCGCACTTCTATAGTGACAAAAGAAAGTATATCTGGAGAAACCTCCTCCCAAATCATCATAACCTCGGAACAGATCAGGTAGCCCACCACGCTCATGAAGAATAAGAAACCTCCACCACCGCGATCGATACCCAAGACCCATCTCTCAACCTCAGCGGTTCTCTGCTTTGATCCCTTCCTCGGTTTGTGTAGCAAGTGGATAAAGCGGGGATAGTGGGGATTAGAATATGGTAGTATTATTGTGGTATTGGTGATAAACACTTCGAAGGGCTGGGGTATATTTGTAAAAGTGGAAAAAATGGAAACAAAAATAAGGCTTCTACCGCGGGCACAAATGATAAATATATTGGAGCAGAAGTGCATAAGAGAGAAACAACAAGGTGTGAGCAGAAAATCAAGTATTACAGAGCATGACTTGGAAATGATTAGAATGTGGATCACTCGTCCGTTCTGGTGCCTATTCCCCCAGAATGGCAGTGCTACAAACAGCTTGCCCACGCTCAAACGGTTGAATTTTAGACAACAATTACTAATTCGTTCGCAGGCGAGCGGTGGCCGAGGTGGAGGCAGGAGGAGGTAGTTGAAGGAGATAGGTTCAGATGAGCAAGGTGGGGGACCACCGATGGAGGGTAGAGAGTGGGCCGGATGTGTCAGTGAAGATGGGAAAGTGGCAGAGGCGAGATCAAAGCCTCCGGATCCTTTTGAGGGGCGGTTCGGGTATCTCGGACGGCTCAGATGTGAATGGTTCAGAGAATCCCCCGTCCAATGGTAATTGGGCGAAGGGGTCGTACGGGCCTTCTACCAGCTGGGATACTCTAGCGTACTCATTCTGTGTAGCCCATGGGAATGGCGTTTGGCTAAACGGATATGCCGGGTTGGGGTTGTCATTGTTCTGCTCGAATAGTGTCTCCGGAATTGCCTCACGCACACCTCCGCGAACCCATGGAAATGGCACTCCACCGATCTCGTTTGTGGTGTCGCGGCTGATATCGTTCCACTCCAATAATATGTCCATGTCTCCCTCATATCCACTCCAGGTAGCTGGTATCGGGTCGGGGCTAATATCGCTCTGTTCCCACAACATGTCCACGATTTCATCATGCCCAAATATAGTATCATGTGATAATTGCGGCTGGACGTTTATACTCCCCAGGTCGTAATTAATGTCGCTCTGCTGCAATACCCCTACAAGCCCCCCATACCCAGTCTCGGTGGACCGGGATAATGTGCTACCACACACATTTGCTAGGCCGGGATTGACATCGCTCCTCTGCAGTGGCATCTCCGAAACTCTCTCATACCCACCCCCAGCGGCTCCTGGTGACGGTGCTTGGCCCGAACCACCCGCTGTGGCTGGATTGATGTTATTCCGCTCCGATAGCATCTCCACGATTTCCTCGTGCCCTTCGCCGGAAGCCCATGAAAGAGGTGTCCGCCCACTGTCATCTGCCCTGCCAGGATCCACATCATTTCTCTTCAATAAAATCTCCACAATTTCTATATACCCAGACTCGGCAGCAAATGATAATGGTGTTCGGCCGCAGTGATCCGCTCTGTCAGGATTGACATCGCCCCGCCCCAACAGCATCTCGACAATTCCCTCCTGCTCACCAGTGACAGCCCATGATAATGGCGTACGACCACGCCCATCCGCCACGTCGGGATTGATCCCGTTCCGCTCCAATAAAATCTGCACAACTTCCTCATGACCATATATGACAGCCCACAAAATTGGGGTTCGACCCCTCCTATCTGGCGTGTCTGGGTTGACATCGTTCCGCTCCAATAGCATCTTCACAACTTTCGGGTTCCTGTGACTAGCAGCCCATGATAACGGTGTGCGGCCATTCTTATCTGCTATGTCGGGATTGACATCGTTCCGCTCCAATAGAATCTCCGCTGTTCTTCCCCACCAATTCTTGGTGTCCCATGTATATTCTCCCTGGTCACTCTCGCCTTCCACGTCAGGATCGTCATCGAAGGCCTCAGCCCAGCCCCCTGCAGCCCATGAAAATGGTGTTCGCCCCCTGTCATCTTGAGTGTCAGGATTGACATCGTTCCTCTCCAATAGAATCCTCACAATTTCAACCTCCCAGCTCTGGGCAGCCCATGAAAGTGGTGTTCGGCCACTCTTATCTGGGGTGTCGGGATTGACATTGCTCTTCTCCAATAGCATCTCTGCAATCGCCTGATGTCCTCGGTCGGCAGCCCAGGAAAGTGGTGTTCGGCCATTCTTATTCGGGACTTCGGGGTTGACATCGTTTCGCTGCAATAGCATCTCCACAATTTCGTCTTGCTCCTCAAGGATAGCCCATGATAACGGTGTATAGCCATCCTTATCGATAGTGTTGGGATTGACATCGCTCCTCTGCAACAGCACCTCCACAACCTCTTTCTGCCCAACTTCGGCGGCATATGATAAGGGCGTCTGGCCCCGGTGATCGGCTGTATCGGGGTTGACACTCTTCTGCTCCAATAGCATCTTGACAATTTTACAGTGCCCATACTGTGAAGCCCATGACAGGGGTGTACGGCCATTGTGGTCTGCTATGTCGGGGTGGAGTCCTACTTGCTCTAGTAAAACCTTCACATCCATATCATGTCCTTTCCTCACACCCCATGCCAATGCAGTGCGACCATGTAAGTCAGTCGCGTTGAGATCCCATTTCTGAATATTAAATAAAGAGACCATGGGGTCCAAAACCGCGAGCAAGGCTCCACCATGAAGCCCGGTGAATCCAATTGGGCTACCTTCAGCATCGAGGGACTGCCACAACTTATACTCTTTCAATAGGAGGAGCTTGCAAGATATGTGCCTATCGAATCTATCGAGCAGCCTTCGCGCAAATGGTATTGCCTTTTCACTGATTTCTCTCCGAGCATGTGCTCCCCAGTAGCAGGAAGCATATTCAAGAAAGGGGGCATCTGGAGGGGGTGAAGGAAGCGTAGGCGAAAGTCCCATGATGTACGCAAAGTTGAGGTAAGTTAAGCAAACCCCCGCGATCACCGAATGAGGATTCTGAAAAAGCATGGGATTGGCTAGGATGTGCTCCTGAAGAGTGAAATGTACAAGCCGGACAGTTGACGATGATGAATCGACTGTGACTAGTCCTAGCCCGCACCGAATTATGGTCCGTATGTTGGGTGAGTTGTCATTGTTTAGATCTCTCGACTCCACTTCTACCCCTAAAGCTTGACATAACTCGTCTGGCTGCAACGGCCGCTCTGAATATGCTATCCACATGATTGCCTCCATTCCTAGCCGTGATCTGGCCTCCTCCTGCCCCTTGATCCTTTCAAAAGTGGCACCGTATACGTCCCCGACATCCTGCCCTTTTGACATCTGCTTAAGCCTTTCCTTCCTTCGATGAATTGTTGGCTCGGCGAGAATTGCCTCGATGCTGAGCGAGACGAGAAGAAATCTATGTATAATCGTTCGTAAGCAGCGTGACTTTAACTGCACGGGAATACTAAGGATCAAGATATACATCTCGGATATTGTTTTCGGAATTATTTCCATTATATCGGCTCTGAGATTCTCGTCCATGGCTTCGGGTTCTGGATCCTCGCCTAACTTGATCCTTAAAAATGCCTTTGTGTCTTCCTTTGTTGGACTAACGGAGATGCTATGCACATCGGGGAAGTGCTTCTCAACCTCACCGCTGATGAAAGGCCTTCCTGTTAGGAATAACCGGACGTTTGGCATCTCCTGGGCGATAGCTCGCAGCGACTTAAGAAGACCGGCGCGATGGATTGGGAGAGATTCATCCAACCCATCAATACATATAACCACCCGTTGTCGTTGCCCGATCGCCGTCTTCAGCATATTGACTACTTGTGGAACCTGTGGCCGCACCCCGCCAAAATGATCCTTCGCGTCTTCAAAAGCTTTCCGTATGTCCTCCGGGATATTTCCTCTCCCCACCAACTGCTTGAGCATGGCTCCTAGCATGTTCGATGTAGTCTGTTCCTTCCTATCGAGGTAGTCACAATACAACCCAGCGACCGTCATATCCTTCCCACTTCCATAAAAGTGATCGATTACAAGAGAACTAAAATCCCAAGTGGTTAGCTATTTAGGATCTTCCCCGCGATATCTTGTGTTACCTAAGATGAGTCTTCCCCACCCCCGGATCACCATGACAAAATAGCACAGAATGAGCCGATCCACCTTCTCCCGCGCTCCATCTCTGAAACTCGCACGTTCGGAACATCCACTCTCCCACACCCTCCAGTCGGCTCTCCCTTAGATGTTGGTGTCTTTTTTGAGGCTCGAGTGATGACAACCAGTGTAGGATTTGAGTCTTGTCATCATTTATAGTTGTGTTGAAGCTGACATTGTTGACATTGTTGACATTGTTGAAGCTGTTTGCGTTAAATGACCTAGTAATTGATCTATCCATACTGCCCAAACACTAGGCGATTTGAGGGGAACGGAAAAGTAATGGCTTGGGGTATCAAAGTTGTGGACAGTGTTCGGAGATTAGGAAAACATGTCGGGGAGTAAGGCTGCAGGATCTCACGAGGGGGAACCCCATCCAATCGTTCCCAGCCACGGCTCAACACCCCTCCATCCCCTCTTTCGAAAATCAAGATATCTCCTAACTTTACCAAGATAGTCTAATCGCATTCCCGATTCCTCCAACCATCAGACCCAGTACGCGAGCCTTTAATCACAGTATTCAAAGTGTCTAGGCCAACTCGGGTACACCCACGGCATTTTCGGACCAAATAGTTTCGTTTACCCATTCTTACCCTATCGGCGTGCCATGTGAGGCGATTGTTCCATAGCCGATGTGGCGCACAACTTGAAGTTACTCCAGCGCAAGATGCCTACGGGGGATGGGATAGGTCATCAAGATCTTAATATCCTCACATACCGGTTTTCTCTGTCATTTCCTGTAGTGACACCGCTCATCCTCTGGCTTTTTGGCTGGTACTGTATTCATCCGTCTTGGCCAAGAATACCTCCGTAAGCAGAATATTTGGTGAGTACTCCAGCAAAATATAGGCCGGCGGAGGTATTCTTGGCAAAGACGAGCGAGTACTCGAGCGCAACAGCCGGGGATTATGTCATCATAATGTACTCGTACCTCAATGGCACGCGATAGAGTTTATAGTTTTCTCGTTCTGGTACATCGGAGTAACATGACCTTGGCGAGGGTCAGGTGGGGCGCCTGGCCTTTGTTTCAATATAATACACTAGCTAAGCAAAAATTCTTTCCGGGCTACCGTCGGGCAATAGAAGGTTTGTGTTTCGAGACTAACTAGCCGCAGCACTCCCGACCTCCAGGAAAATCGAGAACAACACCCCTGCTCCCTACTCGAGCACCATGATATAATCCGACGTTTGTAGGGCTGATCGATAAAATAACAGTTCTGGAGTGGTCTGGCGGTTCCACAAACATGCAATCTATGGTGATTCTCGGAATTGTCTTACGCTGTCGCATTCAGGAAAAAAAATCGGGAGAGCCTCAGAATTTCCGCCGCCTGCATGAGCAATCCAACTTTACAAATCCCGTTCAATTAGGAGTACCGTACTGTACTCGTAATTCTCTGACGTTTGTGAGTACAACTGATATTGAATACACCAAAATCTTGAGTCTCCGGCCTGGTTTTTGCGCATATGCAAGATTAGTTGTGTTTACAAATGTTAGAGAATTGCGAGTATAGGTCTTATTTGCGCTCGTACTTAGCCGAATCTCTTAAGAGCCCGAACACCCTCGAATCTCTTGGATGTTGGAGCTGCCCCTCCTACGATAGTCCCAACCCCAAATAACCGTCCACCTCCAACTCACTCTCAGAAACTGATAGCTTGACCCTGCCTAGGCGAGAAATTTCAAGAAGTTGGAAGTATTGTTAGTCACCGGCGTTCACTCCTACTTTCCTTCATGAGCACTTCATACGCCCACATCTCCGTACCTTCCCCGGCTGTATAGAAACCTACATCCCCTTTTAGAATATGCTAGAAGTATATCGGAAGCTTTACCGAGAAGTTTGGGACTCGGAGAAAGGTGCGAGAGGCGGGGTGATTGCGGTGAAGAAAGGAGGGGTAATTGCGGTGAGAAAAAAGCGGAGAAAATGAGGGGCAAGAGGATGATGTGAGGAGTGGCAGAAATGGCGTGATTGTGTTTGAAATACTCATGGACGAGTAGTTCGCGTTTTTGTACTTAAGGGTCAGCTTGTGGACGATGGTTGAAGAGGCAAGCCAGTCAATAGTGCCTTCTTTATATACATTATTCTTTCCCCTCGATACAAGAATCCAGTTCCGTGATTGATATCTTCCCAATTATAAGAAAATCTTTTGCCGTCCGGTCCGGCCCCGGGCTCTCGGCAGTCCGTCCTCCGCGCCCTATAGGGCACCTGGACCGTTGGAAATACTGCTGTGAATAGCCTACTTCAATTACCAATGACGGCAATGGAAGTTCCCCACCCCGAGTTGCGGGCCTAAGTGAGTGATATCCTTCTTTTTTCCGGACCCCTGTCCCACCCCACCATATTTGGTCGCAGCACAAAAGACAGCCGGTTTTATATGATGCCCAGGAAGCGAGGCAATCCACAACCAAATTTCCAGAATGAATACCCTGCCAACGACCTCGTGGGGTGAAGAAGGCATTCTGGGTAGGAGCCCCTGTTGGAATAATTTTGGATGGAGAAGTATCATGTAGGATGTAGCGGAAAAACAACCAACTTGCACTTCTAATGCAGATTAATATTTGAACTTATTGAACCAGAAGGAAAAAAAGGGGGAAATATGTACCACTGACTATATGATTCCCGGTGGTTATGGTAGTTAACTAATAGTTGACAATTGGACGCAAGAAGATGAAGCGTAGATAAAAATATGGTTCTATATGCATCCAAGGGCGTGTGTTCGAATTGAGCAAAATGTTTTCATGGGCCGGGGTTCCCAACCATCCGGGGGCCCGGCGGGGCGCCGCGGGGGGGGGACTGCCAAGAGTCCCGGACTGGACGGGGCGGCCTAAGTGCAGGACGGCGGGCCCTGCAGGGTGAGGCATTTTAGTTTAGGGAAGGGGGGTGGAAGGCGGGGGACTGTAGGGAATGGCAAGGAGCTTTTGAGGACGCCGGGGAAAGGGCGAGAATGGCCGGGGACTGCAAGAGTCATGTCTCAGGATGCGAAAAGGATTCGTTTGGTGTATGGTTTCAGCTTGGCTAGTACAGGAGGTCCAAGCTCTATGACTATAGTCCCCTATAATCCTTCCGGTCCTCACCTTCCCGGGCGTAGTCCGTCCTGGCACCCCCGGGGAGACGGGCTATGAGCCGTAGTCCGTCCAGTCCTCCACTAATGACGGACGGACTAGACGGTTGGGAACACTGCTTGAGATCAAATAAAGGGAGCATGGGTTCCAAAACCCCGAGCAAGGCTCCACCATGGAGTCCAGTGAATCCAATTGGGCTGCCGTCAGTATCGAAGGGCTTCTCCCAACTATATTCCTATAGGAGCAGCTTGCGAGATGTGTTGCCATCGAATCTATCGAATAGCCTTTACACAAGTGGTATTACCTTTTCACTAGCTTCTCTTTGAGCATGTGCCCCCTAGTAGCAGGAAGCATATTGAAGGAAAGGGGCAGCGGAGGGGGTGAAGAAAGAGTAGGCAAAAGGCCCCAGATGTATGCAAAGTTAGGGTAAGTTAAGCAAACTTCCACAATTACCGAATGGGGACTCTTAAACAGTGTAGGATTAGCTTGGATCTACCCTTGTAGAGTGAAATGCACAAGCCGGACAGTTGACGATTATGAATCGACCGCAACCAGTCCTAGTCTGCACCTCAATATTGTCCGTATGTTGGGCGCGTTGTCATTGTTGAGCTCTCCCGACCCCACTTCTACCCTTCAAAGCTTGACATAATTCGTCTGGTCGCAATGGCCGCTCCGAATATACTATCCCGATGATGGCCTCCATTCCTAGTGGTGATCTAGCGTTCTCCTGCCCCTTGATCCTTTCGCAAGTGGCACGCTATACATCTCCGACATCCTGACCTTTTGACATCTGCTTAAGCCTTTCCTTCCGTCGGTGAATTGTTGGCTCGGCGAGAATAGACTCGATGCTGAGGGACACGAGAAGAAATCTGTGCACAGCCGGCCTAACCAGCGTGATTTTAACTCCTTGGGAACACTAGGGATCTAGATATATATCTCGGATATTGTTTTCGGAATGATTTCCATTATATCGGCTGTGAGATCCTGATCCATGGCGTCGGGTTCCGGATCCCCGTCTAACATGATCCCTAAAAATGCCTCTGTGTCTTCCTTTGTTGGACTAACGGAGATGTTATGCGCATTGGGGAAGTGCTTCTCAACTTCGCTGCTGATAAAAGGCCTTGCAGTCAGGAAGAACCGGACATTTGGGATCTCTTGTGCGATAGCTCGCAGCAATTTAAGAAGGACTGGGAGAGATTCATCCAACCCGTCAATACATATAACCACCCGTTGCCTTTTCCCGATCGCCGTCTTCAGCATATTGGATACTTGTGGAACCTGTGGCCGTACCCCCAAAAATGATCCTTCGCGTCTTCAAAAGCTTTCCGTATGTCCTCCAGGATGTTTCCTCTCCCCACCAACTGCTTGAGCATGGCTCCTAGCATGTTCGATGCAGTCTGTTCCTTCCTATCGAGGTAGTCACAATACAGCCCAGAGACCGTTATATGCTGCCCACTCCCTCAAAGGTGATCGGCTACCACAGAGCTAAAATGGCAAGTAAAGTTAGTTAGAGCAATCTGGGATCTCCCCCGCGATATCTTGTGTTACCTAAGCTGGAGTCTTCCCCACCCCCAGATCACCATGACAAAATAGCACAGAATGGGCCGGTCCATCTTCCCATGCATTCCATCTCTGAAACTCGCTCGTTCGGAAAATCCATTCTCCTCAGCCATCGAGTCGGCTCTCCCTTAAATGTTGGTGCCCACACCGAGGTCCGAGCGATGACAACCACTGTAGGACTCGAGCCTTGTTTTCGTTTATGGTTGTGTTGAAGTTGACATTGTTGAAGCTGTTGGAGTTGCCTTGTAATCGATCTAGCCGATTTGAGGGGAACGGAAAAGTAATGGCTTGGGGTATCAAGGTTGTGGACAGTCTTCGGAGATTAGGAAAGCATGTCTAGCGCAAGGCTGTAAGATGTCACAAGCCTGAATTTCATCCAATCGTTTCATCCCACAGACTCTCAAGCCCCTCCATGAAGCTCTTTCGAATTTCACGGGAAAATCAGAACATCTGGTGCCAGAATGGTCTGCTCGCGTTCCCGGTTCTGCCAACCGCCTAGTACTGAAATGTCAATTCCAGGCCACGAGAGAAAAGGGTGTCGATAACCGTCAAAGCACTTCCCTCGGCGGAAATGATAGCACCAACGGAAAAGAAACAAAAAGAAAACAAAAGATACTACCGGAGGGGCAATCACCGCTCACTCTGCCGGAAGTAGAACGAGGTAGATAGAATCACGAAGTTCCCGATGAAGGAAGAAAGAAATATCATGATAGCGTTCCGAAAATACCTCTCTCCCTGAGGTTGTCGTTGTTCCCGTTGTGTTGTCCGCTGCTCTGGTCTATCTAACTACCGCCCCTGATAACCCTTCGCCCCCCCTGTCCAAATCACGCAATCCCAAGCTAGCCGGTCCCGTCCACCATACTGACTACCTAGCTACGGGCTCAATAAGAAACTACCGTATCTATACGTAGAGTGCTATAGTGGTAATCACAATCCCAATCGCCACCATAAGCGAACTTTTAATCATAGACGCTCAAAGGGTCCGATCAAATTCAAGTGCACCCACTACACCTGCAAACCCAATACGGTAGCTTTGTTTACTCGCTCCTACCTTATTAGCCTCCCCCTTGCTGTGGTTGTCCTAACGCTCACCAATGATGCACAAGCGAGACGAGCGCACAATTCGGAGTTACTCTAACGCAAGATGCCTACAAGGGATGGAATCGCTTATACGGTATCGTTGGATGGCGGAGTCTTAACCGGCCTCATTTTCCATTGGTGGCGCAACTGTTGTTTACCTAATTTTCCGCCCTCTTTAATTCTTGTAGCTTGGCGGTCACACTGTGGCGCTGCTTTGGAGGTGAATTTGCAAATTCCATCAGAGGCCAGACAGGACGCTCTAGGGGAACATCGTAAATTTAGTACTTTCTCCGCAATATGGGAACGGCAAACCACCTCCCAGATCCCTTCTCTCTCTGTCCCAGTGCAAGGTGGATATGCCGTAAAACTGGATGACGCTGAGAGTTGCTTATTCATCCTATGTCTTAGACCCCGGAGCACTGAATTCCATTGCTTCACCTTTCTACTCGAGTACGGTAAGAGATAGCCTTGGGTCAGCGGCTATGGCAAAAACAAAACACAACAAAGGAGTCCGGTGCTTTCCGGCACACCTAGAGCCATACACTACCGGTATTACTCAAACAATACAAGAGCCTACAAGCGATATCTCTCAGTTTTCTCTTATCTGTTTTCCTTCATTCCTTGTTGTCCTTTTCTCGGCTTAACCCATCGCTTCTTTCTTACAACTCTCTTCCCGACATGCTCTATGGAACAAATCATGAACCTCTCTACTACTGAGTACAAACTCCAAGCGCTCGCATGGGCCTCTCCACGCAGCCGCGAAAAACCCCACTCACCGATAATTACCTCTGGGGTGACTATTTTCAACACTTATCATTCTAGGCTCTCCCACTCGGGGCTTTCGGGCCCTGGGGCCCCAAACCTTAGCGGGCCGCGGGAGTGGCGTATTGGGGAACCATGAACTTGAAGGACCCCTGCCCCCCTCCCCATCATATTTCGCCCTACAAACACCCCCCCTCCGCTACACTGACCCCCCCCCCCCCCCCAGCTACTTGGACCCAATACTACCCTCCCGTCACTACGGTAACCCAATTCTTAATCTTCGACGGCTGAACAGCGGACGGTGGACGATGAAACGGCGGCTATGAAATGGAACGCCAAGCTTAAAGCAGCACCGAGAGACGGATCGCCAATACACAACTTAGAGAGGAACTTCTTCTGATTCAACGGCTTGCTCTCACTCACGGCTCACGACGCTTGACTAGCTAACTAACTAACGGAAAGGAGAGGACGCTATATGAGCCATAAATCGTCCCCCCAGCATTCCGGCGATCGCGACCCAAATCCCTGCCTCTCCACATATATCCCCCTCTCTTCCGCAAACTCTCATGCTAGCAAACCAAAGACAAAGACCACAAGGAACTCCGACCGCTTATGGCCTCCGCGCATCCGACTCTTTCATGCCGTTTTGCTTCCGGCACCGCATCGATCCCAAGCGCATATCCGAAAACTTTGTCTAGGCAGTAAAGAGGTTTGATGTGTGCGCATGGGGTAGTCTGAACATGCCGGGCCGCACTAAAGACTTCCGACGTTCTGCGGTATTTCCTCCACCCCAGGGTCGATCGAAAGCGCTGTTCCGAAGTTTTCCTTCAAACATGAAACCATCGCGGAACACGATATACGTTATGCAATGGCAAGAATGCCGAGCAGCATCAAACAATTCCAACATCGATTTCCGTGCCTTGAGAATTGCTATTAGTTTTGCTTGTTTACACCTGTTACCTCCTTATGGAGGCTAAGGAAAACACTAAAGGAGAAAAGAACAAAAATCACAATAGGCTCTAAGCGGAGCGGTGAAATATGGAGGAACGGTAGACTGGGTGGCTACTATCTCTCTACCCGAGGGCAGGCCAGGAGATATATCTCCCCTTCTAGCTAACAACAACAAAACACTCCCGAAACTCAACAAACTCTAAATAACCAGATGTAGCTGGCAAAACCCGATCCCTAACTAACTCAAGCAATTTAGAACCATCCTGATGCTGCATGATCCTCCGTTGTTCCTAAAGGCTATGTCCTGCCGGTGTGCCAACTCCCGTATGCCTAAATGGTAAAGGGTAGCCGTGGGAGAAAAAAGTGGAGTTCATGCTGATGGATTGGCACACAGTGAAGATAGTAACACCCCCGCCTTCCCAACCTAGTTCTCAGCGACAAAATACCTTGCGCCGATGATGGCAGAAGACGAGAGCTAATCACTCCGGAGAGTATATAAACACGTATTGTAACAAGTTTCATTGAGATAGGTGCAGTAATTCTCTCTTAGTCAGCAAAAGTTGGTCGGTGATTATAGTTGCCTAAGGTTTATAGGATCATTGTATGAACTCCACTTTTTCCCACGACCGAGGGGATCCAACTTCATAATGCAAGGAACAATGAAACCAAATACCCGACGCCTCATAGCCTATCGCAGGAGACACCAACAAAGTTATAAAACCAATACATGCACTATGTCTAGCAACATTTGATATAAGAACCGCAACCAATCGCGGAGTGCCTGAATACCGAAAACTGGAAAAGCCACATACCTTATAACCGGATCTCTCCTAGCGGTGCACCCGCATTCATGCACACCCGCGCAACAGACCAGCCGCATACCCTAGAGGCAATCCAACACCCCCATGCTCTACTAACCCATTTGAGGGTACTCATATGCAAGGGAGATCAGTGAGAACCCATTGATGGGGACGGATAATTGACTATCTGTGTATTTGCGTATTTCTGCGCATGGGGTTCAGGGGAAAGGAGATAGGATCCAGGATGGATGCTGTTTAGGATGCTGTTTCTGCCGGTTTTTTGCTAATTTAGGTTGCGGTTTAAACCGTCAAGTCTTTTTCGATTCGCGATTGGTCTATTACCGGCTTGCCTGATTCACTGTGTCAATGCTTGACCACACTCCCGGCACCCGTATCCTTAAATAATTCCGTCTCTCAGATGAAACTATCCTACAAGCGAACTGTAAGCTGGGAATGCCGAATTAAGCAGAGGCCCCGAAACAATAGTATAGGAGAGGGAGTTGGCCAATGTTACGCTGAAGAGTCATTCCCTATTATACCGTTTGATACCCCGATCCCAGGGCTCACGGTTAATATTACTCGATGCCTCTTTTTCGATAGCTGGTGATTCAATTCTCTTATCGGGTGGATGACCTGTGGTGGGACGAGGTACACTTTCATCCCGCAATTTCTACTCGTAATGTCCTGACGTTTGTGAACACAACTGCTATTGCATACCGCCAAAATTCAGCTCTTTTGCGCTGATCTTGGCATCATGCAATAGCAGTTGTGTTCACAAACGTCAGGACATTACGAGTAGTGTACTCTGAATATGTGTCGGCTAGCGGGGATTTCTGCTGAGGGGGGGGATCCATATGAACCGCGGGGCTTTCGGCTATTCCGGACCTGAAGGGATTTCTCGGTAGCCCGCTCTTGTTGGCATATTGCATAAATGGCACGTTTGCAGAGGGGCCAATTCACTGGTGACTTGAACATTGAGTAGGAAAGGTATAGTTATAGGATTTTGACGCCTTCTTCCGTCCTAGAGCGCCAGCGAAAGACAAAAATATATATAAAACAAAAATAAATATGTATCCTTCGGCAGGTAGCCACATATAAATTTTCTACCTCAGTTCCCTTGCGCACTTATATCGTGACAAAAGAGAGAAAAAATCTAGCTCGAGAATCCTCCTCCTACGATAAATCACCATAACCTCGGAACAGATCAAATGGCCCACCACGCTCCTGAAGAATAAGAAACTTCCGCAATCACGATGGATACGCAAGACCCATCTCCTAACTTCAACGGTTCTCTGCTTTGATCCCTTCTTCGTTTTGTGTAACAATCTGATAAACCGGGGAAAGTGGGGAATATAATAATTGTTGAACGTGGATCGTTCTGGGCTGCTCACCATTTGCATATATTCCCACGCACGTCGGATTAGGAACCTCATCGCTCCGACCTGTTACACACTAAGTCTTCGCAAGATGTCTCACGACTATTGGCTTCATACCGATCTCCGACATCAACCCTGCATATCTAGTCCGACAGCATCAAAACCTCCCTTCATCGACAATGAAACATGAACTATCATCAATAGCCGAATAAACATGGCATCCGTGGTTATGCACCTAGTATTTAGCAAACTGGTTAACCACAACCTCGGTGCTTGTGTTTTCACCTCGGATGGGATTCGGCGGAAAGTAGGAAAGGGCAACTATACAGAAGAAACTGATCAAAGATATGGCACACGCAGGAAGTGTGCTGTGGAGGAAAGGTCTCATCTCACGGAGGATATAAGAAAGCCTGTTCTTCCCTTTGTTGATTTGTTTTTTTGTCGGTCAGCGCATTCATTATTTTATTCACTTGGTCTTTCTACTCTTTTGTCGAAGTCATTCATTACCGTACACGATTCCATTATCTCTTCTTGTTTCTTTGATAACTTTTCCCTATCCAAATTGTTCGTACCAATAAAAGTTCGGCATCGCCAGATCACTGGAATCTATATTCGCTGCGCATAACCTTATAGTCTTGAATAATAATATGGTGGTATTAGTCTTATATTGGTGGTAAACATGTCGAACGGGTAGGGTCTTTTTGTAAAAGAAAAAAGGAAATAAAAATAACACCTCTACCGTGGGCACAAAAGATAGATATATTGGAGCAGAGGAGGGTAAGAGAGAAACAACAAGGGGTGTGCAGAAAATAAAGCATTACAGAGCATGACTTGGAAATGATTAGAAAGTGGATCTCTCGCCCCTTCCGGCGCCTATTCCCCCTTAATGCCAGAGCTACGAACAGCTTGCCCACCACCTAAGGGTTGAATTTTAGACGGTAATTAGGAATTCGTTCGCAGGCGAGCGGTGGCCGAGGTGGAGGGAGGTGTAGGTAGTTGAAGGAGATAGGTTCAGATGAGGGAGGTGGGGGACCACCGATAGACGGTAGAGAATGGGCCGGATGTGTCAGTGAAGGTGGGAAAGTGGCAGAGGCGAGATCAAAGCCTCCGGAGCCTTTTGAGGGGCGGTTCGGGTATCTCGGACGGCTCAGATATGAAGGGTTCGGAGAATCCCCCCTCGAATGGTAATTGGGTGAAGGGGTCGTACGGGCCTTCTACCAGCTGTGATACTCTAGCATACTCATTCTCTGCAGCCCATGGGAATGGCGTTTGGCTAAACGGAGATGCCGGGTTGGGGTTGTCATTATTCTGCTCGAATAGGATCTCGGGAATTGCCTCACTCGCACCCCCGGGCGCCCATGGAAATGGCATTCCACCGATCTCGTCTGCGGTGTCGCGGTTGGCGTGGTTCCACTCCAATAATATGCCCATGTCTCCTTCATATCCACTCCCGGTAGCTGGTATCGGGTCGGGGCTAATATCGTGCTGTTCCCATAACATGTCGACGGTTTCATCATGCCCAAATATAGTATCATGTGATAATTGTGATTGGACGCCCATATTCCCCAGGTCGGAAGTAACGTCGCTCCGCTGCGATACCAACCCTACAACCCCCCTATACCCAGTCTCGGTAGACCAGGATAATGTGCTACCACTCTCATCTATTCGGCCTAGATTGACATCGCTCCACTGCAGTGGCATCTCCGAAACTCTCTCATACCCACGGCCAGCGGCTCCTGGTGATGGTGCTTGGCCCGAACCACCCGCTGTGGCTGGATTGATGTTGTTCCGCTCCGATAGCATCTCCAAGATTTCCTCGTAACCTTTTCTAGAAGCCCATGAAAGGGGTGTCCGCCCGCTCACATCTGCTCTACCAGGATTTACATCATTTCTCTTCAATAACATCTCCACACCTTCTCTATACCCATACTCGGCAGCAAATAATAATGGTGTTCGGCCGCGGTGATCCGCTCTGTCAGGATTGACATCGCCCCGCCCCAACAGCATCTCCACAATTCCCTCCTGCTCACCAGTGACAGCCCATGATAATGGCGTGCGTCCACTCTCATCCGCCATGTCGGGATTGATCCCGTTCTGCTCTAATAAAATCTCCACAACTTCCTTATGATCATATATGACGGCCCACAAATTTGGGGTTCGGCTCCTCCTATCTAGCGTTTCTGGGTTGACATCGTTCCGCTCCAATAGCATCTTCACAACTTTCGCGTTCCCGTGACTGGCAGCCCATGATAACGGTGTGCGGCCGTTCTTATCTGCAATGTCGGGATTGACATAGTTTTGCTCCAATAGAATCTCCACTGTTCTTCCACACCGATTCTTGGTGTCCCATATAGATTCTCCCTGGCCAATCTCGCCTTCCACGTCAGGATCGTCATCGAAGGCCTCAGTACAGCCCCCTGCAGCCCATGAAAATGCTGTTCGCCCCCTCTCATCTCGAATGTCAGGATTGACATCGTTCCTCTCCAATAGAATCCTCACAATTTCAACCTGCCAACTCTGTGCAGCCCATGAAAGTGGTGTTCGGCCACTCTTATCTGGGGCGTCGGGATTGACATTGCTCTTCTCCAATAGCATCTCTGCCATCACCTGTTGCCCTCTCTCGGCGGCTAGGGAAAGTGGTGTTCGGCCATTCTTATCCGGGACGTCGGGGTTGACATCGTTTCGCTGCAATAAGATCTCCACAATTTCGTTTCGCCCCGCAATGATAGCCCATGATAACGGTGTATCGCCACGCTTATCTACAGTGTTGGGATTGATATCGCTCCTCTGCAACAGCACCTCAACAACCTCTTTCCGCCCACATGCAGCGGCATGTGATAACGGCGTCTGGCCCCAGTGATCTGCTGTATCGGGGTTGACATTCTTCTGCTCAAATAGCATCTTGACAATTTCACAGTGCCCATCCAGTGAAGCCCAGAACAAGGGCGTACGGCCCATATTGTCTGGTATGTCAGGGTGGAGTCCTACTTGTTCCAGCAAGACCTTCACATCACCATCATGTCCTTTCCTCGCAGCCCATGTCAACGCCGTGCAACCTCCCAAGTCAGTCGCGTTGAGATCCCACTTCTTGATATCAAATAAAGATACCATCGGTTCCAAAACTCCGAGCAAGGCTCCACCATGGAGCCCGGTAAATCCAATTGGGCTACCCTCAATATCCAAGGGGGGCTTCCATGGAACCTGTTTCAATAGGAGGAGCTTGCAAGATATGTGCCGATCAAATCTATCGAGTAGCTTCAGTGCAAGTGGTATTGCCTTTTCACTAATTCCTCTTCGAGCATGGACTCCCCAGTAGCAGGAAGCATATTCAAGAAACGGGGCAGCTGGAGGGGGTGAAGAAAGAGTAGGCGAAAGTCCCATGATGTATGAAAAGTTGAGGTAAGTTAAGCAAGCCTCCACAATTACCGAATGGGGACTCTGGAAAATAATGGGATTGGCTAGGATGTGTTCTTGTAGAGTAAAATGGACAAGCCGGACAGTTGACGATGATGAATCGACTGTGACCAGTCCTAGTCCGCACCTGATTATGGTCCGTATGTTAGGTGTGTTGTCTTTGTTTAGATCTCCCGACCCCACTTCAACCCCTAAGGCTTGACATAATTCGTCTGGTTTCAAGGGCCGCTCTGAATATGCTATCCACATGATGGCCTCCATTCCTAGCCGTGATCTGGCCTCCTCCTGCCCCTTAATCCTTTCTAAAGTGGCACCGTATACGTCCCCGACACCCTGCCCTTTTGACATCTGCTTAAGCCTCTCCTTCCTTCGATGAATTGTTGGTTCAGCGAGAATTGCCTCGATGCTGAGCGAGACGAGAAGAAATCTGTGCATAATCATTCGTAAGCAGCGTGACTTTAACTGCATGGGAACACTAGGGATCAAGATATACATCTCGGATATTGTTTTCGGAATGATTTCCATTATATCGGCTCTGAGATTCTCGTCCATGGCTTCGGGTTCTGAATCCTCGCCTAACTTGATCTTTAAAAATGCCTTTGTGTCTTCCTTTGTTGGACTAACGGAGATGCTATGCACATCGGGGAAGTGCTTCTCAACCTCACCGCTGATGAAAGGCCTTCCTGTTAGGAATAACCGGACGTTTGGCATCTCCTGGGCGATAGCTCGCAGCGACTTAAGAAGACCGGCGCGATGGATTGGGAGAGATTCATCCAACCCATCAATACATATAACCACCCGTTGTCGTTGCCCGATCGCCGTCTTCAGCATATTGACTACTTGTGGAACCTGTGGCCGTACCCCACCGAAATGATCCTTCGCGTCTTCAAAAGCTTTCCGTATGTCCTCTGGGATGTTTCCTCTCCCCACCAATTGCTTGAGCATGGCTCCTAGCATGTTCGATGTAGTCTGTTCCTTCCTATCAAGGTAGTCACAATACAGCCCAGCGACCGTTATATCCTTCCCACTTCCATAAAAGTGATCGATTACTAGAGAGCTAAAATGCCAAGTGGTTAGCGATCTGGGATCACCACCACGATATCTTGTGTTACCTGAGATGAGTCTTCCCCACCCCCGGATCACCATGACAAAATAGCACAGAATGAGCCGATCCATCTTCTCCTGCATTCCATCTCTGAAACTCGCTTGTTCGGAAAATCCATTCTCCCACACCCTCGAGTCGGCTCTCCCTCAAATGTTGATGTCTTTTTTGAGGCTCGCGTGATGCCAGCCACTGTAGGACTTGAGCCTTGTCATCGTTTATCGTTGTGTTGAAGTTGTTGACATTGTTGAAGCTGTTGGAGTTGAGTGACCCCGTAATCAATCTATCCATACTGCCCAAACACCGGTACATTTGAGGGGAACGGAAAGGTGATGGCTTGGGGTATTATATCGAGGTTGTGGACAGTTCCCGGAGATCAGGAAAAAATGTTGCGGAGTAAGGCTGCAAGATGCCACAAGCCAGCATTTCATCCAATCATTTCGTGCCACAGACTATCAACATTTCTCCCTGAGCCTCTTTCGAATTCCCTCAGAAAATCCCACCACCTTCTACCACAATGGTCTAATAGTATTCCCGATTCCACCACCCACCAAACACGTACGCGAGCCTTTAATCATAGACATTCAATGGATCTAAAAAAACTCAAGTACACCCACTACACTTCCGAACTAAATAGTTTTGTTTCCCCTCACTTGACTTGTAGGCATGCAACATGGGGCGATTGTTCCAGGGCGCAGCAATGCTCCACAAGCCTGAAAAGCCCACAATTCGAAGTTACATCAGGGCAAGATGTCTACAAGGGATGGGATAGCTTACCGAAATTTTAGAATCCTCATGTACCGGTTTGCTCTGTAATTTCCTGTGGTGCTATCGCTCATCATCGAGCTTTTTGGCTAGCACTGTACTGTCACGAGTCTTCCCCGTCAGGTCTTGTTTTGCAGGTCTTAGCAATCTAGGCTAGGAGGCTTCCGCTGTAGACAACTAGCATGTGAAGGGCAAAAGACACTGAAACTAATAATTTGAAGTGAAAGCCGAACACTGATGGTTATGACAAGCCTAAGTTATGAACCCTTGGAAACTGATGAAGGATGATGATAATAGCACGGTTCTCATCAACCGAAGAAAAATCAACAGCTTGACCTCCGCTCCGGTAAGGAGATTTCCACACTAATTAAATAACAAAAGCCCGCCCACCCAGACTTCTCACTTGCTCCACTGCGTAACAATCTACGCAATCCAAGGAAATAAGGAAAGTTGACAGAGAGCTATCTAATGGTCCGGCAGTACTCGAGTACTCACCCGTCCTTGCCAAGAATACCTCTGGGACCTGGATTTCGGTGAGAACTAAAGTTAGAGCAAAATACCGGCTGGAGGAGGTATTCTTTGCAACCATGAGCGAGTAATCGAGGGTAAGGGCCGGGGATGATGTCATGGTAATGTACTCGTACCTCAATGGCACATGACAGTGCTTACAGTTTTCTCCTTCTGGTACATCGAAGGAACATGACCCTCTCGGGGGTCTCCACAAGTATTTCCTCCCGCCTTCACTGGCCTTGAAAAGATATAATTGATGAATGAGGTGCCTGGCCTTTGGTTGAATATAATACACTAGCCAAGAAAAAATTCTTGTCAGGCTACGGTTGAGCAATAGAAGGTTTGTGTTTCGAGACAAACTACCGGTAGCTGCGGCCCACCACTACGTTGGAAGAAAGCAGAGATCAACGCCCCTGCTTGAGTACTGCACGATGATATAATCCGCGACCATTGTATTAGGGGGTCTCACGTCAACCGGTTTTGATCGTTTTCGCCGGTTTTGTGGTGTACTGAAAATGCCAAAATGGTTGAAACTGGGGAAACTGCAAACTGAAAAAAAAGGCGGTTTGCAGGTTTCATTTTCGGTTTTCGTATGGATGTGGTGTGGAGACTAGCGAAGTTGCCCAGAAACTAGTGGTTAGTATCTCAAGATTGGACTAGTGCTGTATTGACTTGACACACACTTTTGCATAGTGTTCATGGTGCCAATAGTCTGAAATGGGTTCCCTTCACTTCCCTCAGTCAGCATAGTAACCATGGGGTGGATTTTTGGTGTCTCGTACTTCACCTCAGTGTACGTAAGACTTGTTTAACAACCATCCCAACCCTTGCAGATCTGGGACTGGCACACACACTCGGCCAGATTGTTGTAGACACCTAAAACCGGCCTCTTTGTTACTATGTTAGCTGAGGGAATTAATGAAGCCCATTTCAGACTCCGAGCACCAACCAACTTTAACTATGTCTGGTCTTGGCCACAAACTCTAACTCAAGATGATAGGCCTCCGTATTCAAAAGTAGAATAGCTATCATGTTGTCACATGTCAGGCGCCAAATGGTGTGGACTCTTAAGATATTCTTATGCTCTGGAGACTGCTACCGATACAGATAGCACACCACCACTACACTTAGAAACTATATCGCTAAATTGTCAGAAAAATGCAAGAGGACTGCTTCCAACTCACGGTAAACTGCTAAAACATTACCTCATTTCTGGTAACGTTTCTGGACGTGAGACCCCCTAATGCTTCCGGCTCACAGTAAACTGCTAAAACATTAACCCAGTTCCGGTTTCGTTTTTGGACGTGAGACCCCTTATTGCCGACCGATAAAATTCCAGTTCTGGAGTAGTCCGGCGGTTCCACAAACATGCAATCTACTCAAGCATGGCGATTCTCGTAACCGTCTTACACTGTTGCATTCAGGCCAAAAGTTGGGTTGAGCCTCAGAATTTCTGCCGCCCGCAAGAGCAGTCCAATTTTACAAATGCCATTCAATTGGAGTAAATGTCTTATTTGCCTGCGTACTTAGCCGAATCTCCTAAGAGCCCGAACGCCGGAGAATCTCGCTTCGATGTTGGAGCTGCGTCTTCCACGATAGTCTCAACGCCAAACAAAGGTTCACCTCCAACTCACTTTGAGAAACTCATGGTTTGCCACTGGTTAGGCAAGAAATTTCAAAAAGTTTCAAGAACAATGAGAACAACTATTTCCTTCTATAATGGAGATATCACGCCTGCAAATTAATAGCTCATGATTTTTTGTCTAACGGTGTGGTAAGATTGGAGGTGACTTGAGACTTTTTATGAGAATGCCATAAGGAAGATACATGAGATCCTTTGCAGTCAGTTACCGTACCTCCGGGTTCCCAATTCTATAAACCTTCTACTGAAAAAGAAATTCTTATTGAACTACTCCACAGTTTGATTTCGTCTAAAGTAGAACCACTAGATTCATTCGGGATGATTAAATGTGTTGATAAAGAGTGCTTGGTTTTGTTGAGTGTAGTAGGGTACGGGAAACCACCCTAGTAGTGTTGTGGAGAAGATAGGACGGCGTTGAGGGTAAACCACTAGTTGCGCACACATGTTTGTTAGTCCTATTTAGTTAGCAGCGGCGCGCATCTGAGAATAGAACAAGTTCTCTCACATCCACCAGGTCCACCCATCTAACAGGTTATGAGCCTTTGCGTTCCACGCAGCTTAAGCAAAAGAGAAAAATCGTCAATTCGATAGGCGGCTATCTACGCCGTGTGCTTTTTTGAATCGTTTTTCTCACCGTTTGTTTTATCAATATCTCTCTCTCGCTCTCTCGCTCTCTCTAGTTCACCTCATCTCGTTCGTACGATGACTGAACTTTACGAGTCTATGCAGTTGAGCCATGTGTTGTTTCCTCTCTTGGGAGATAATAATTTCGGGCCTTGGAGGCAGAGAATGTCAGATCAATTGAAAGAATTGGACCTCTGGTGGATCGTATCGGGTCATGAAAAGTCACCTGATAAGGATAGCACGGATGCGGCAGTGCAGGCCGCCTACAACAAGCATTTGAGGAAGTGTTTTCAGATTACAGCAAAGATTTGGAACGCTATGGAGCCACGGATTTGTGCCCAATATACGTCGGCTGCCTACGATGAGGATCCAGAATCCCTATGGAAGAAGTTTGAAGAAGGCTATCGTAAGGCGCTTGGGCTGGAACTCTACTATTTTCGGAGATCTCTGTTTGACTGCATCAGCAAAAACAGATCCTGTGTCTGATCCGCAGGCATTGCGTCCTGACGCAAGCGATGTATTTTCTGCGTCCCATGCGTCCTGTGCGTCCTGACTTGCGTTGCAACGCCCCGCCACATTCCACGCCTCCTGAATTGCCCCGCAACATTCCATCCGTCCTGACGCAACGTCGTCTCCTCCCGGCGTCTAGACTACCCTAGACTCTTGTACTCATCACTTCTTTCTCATCTCTACGTCCTAACACATCCCTCATCCCCGGAATCACAATTAATCGGCTGCTTCCTCAGACGTCGACTGGCGTCTGGGGCAGCAGCTCCTTTTTTTTTGGTCACATCCGAGTGTCATGTCTCACATCTCAGGCCTCAGGCCTTACGCCTCACCGGTCTGGCGATCTAATGAACTGGGTTTCAAGAAACTCGCTTCTATATCTTCTATATACAGTATCAACGTGTAGGATTCTCACGTATAGCCGAGTCCTGATTCTCTCATCTGGATTCCTTACTAAACCTCGTTAAATGTTCTCAAATCAATCCGGCTATTCACAAGCCACCGCCGGTCCTCTTCTGGGATCAGATGCGCCAGACCGAGGATTGTCCCTATATCTACTATTGTAACCCCTCGTGCGTCCTCCCTCATCTGCACTGTAACAAGGCCATGTTGATCCGATAGACGCCCGGAGTTGACTGGGGTCAGCATCTGAACACCGGCGACCCGACGCACAGTATCCGTATTGTCGCATCTG
>Ga0307513_10001610_pt1 | contig 32397 bp, 45 predicted proteins | sample 15_EM_MG_FD_202174 | JGI IMG/M metagenome (GOLD analysis project Ga0307513, IMG submission 202174) | Populus trichocarpa ectomycorrhiza microbial communities from riparian zone in the Pacific Northwest, United States - 15_EM | ecosystem: Host-associated > Plants > Roots > Unclassified | place... | reverse complement strand
GCAATGGAGAGTATAGGGGAGCAGCGGCCGCCCGGGATGATTGTCATAGGATGGACCGTGCTTGCATTGTGGGGCGAAGGGGAGGTAACAGTTTTGGACGAGGATGAATCCTTGAATTCCGAAACTCGAGATATACAAAGGGTCGAACGGTGGTTAAACGGGCGGAGCTGGCGTGTCCAAGAGGGATTGTCAAAAGAATGGACAGAATTAGCAGATGCATTGACACGACAATGATCAGCAAATTTTCAACATTCCTCGTATCCTTATTGCTTTAGCAAATCTCCCATATCCTCCATGAACTTGCCATAGTCGTCTTTCGTCTCTGCCTTCGAACTGACCTTCTTCTGTGCTACCTCCATGGGTTGCGGTTTGGGAACGCTAACACCGGCCTCCTCGAGGCTCCTCATCAAATCTGGACGCGCCTCAGCGGGCGTTGATGAATCGCCGGTGTCTGGGGCAGCGTTGACCCTCGAGTTCCCTTTCGCAAATTTCTTGGCCTGCCGAGGCACAAAGGAAGTCGCTTCCTTTTTGAAGTCCCGAAGTTCTGGTTCGGCTGAAATGGTTGCTGTGGTGCTGGTTGGCAGCGGTGGTAGTGGCGGAGGTGGAGCAGCAGCGGATGGGCGTGGAGGAAGATGGGGGGGCGGTGGGGGCAGCCCCGACACAGAGTGTGGTGTTGGTAAGAGCGGTCGAGGGGGGAAGGGAGTCATAGGATCGTAAGCACCAGGAGGCGGTCCGCGGTACCGTGGGTTGTGTGGTCGGTCCTGTCGGTCCCGCGGGTTGGGTGGGGGTGGAAGATTGGGTGGGAATGGAGGCAAGCCCATCGGCGGACCAGGGATAGCACCTTGTGGGAGGTTCGGGATTGCAAATCCTGGAGGCGGTGGGGGGTAAACTGTAAAGCCAGATGGCGGGGGTGGAATTGACATGCTAACTGATTCCATAGAGTATTCCGTTGGGAGAGGTGGGATGCTCATAGATGAGGGTGGCGGAGGTGGTAATGTATGAAGCGGTGGTGGTGGGCCTTCTCGTGAAAGCAATGAGAATATGTGATATGGTGAATACATCACATACCTTTGGGCAGCGGCGGCACATTGCTTGGTGGCGGTGGGCCAAGAGGCATCGGAATATCATTGTCAGAATCATCCGAGTCGGATGTGTCCGCATGAGGTGCAGGACCTTCTGGCATGGCAATATCATCGCCTTGACTTCCTTCCGAGTCGTCGTCCTCCTCCATTGCGTCCAGTGGCACTGCTAATGCACGATTTCAAAATCGGCGACAGAGAGAGAGCAACTTTACACATACGTCTCTCCATATATAGCATACCCGGTGGAGGTACTCCATACGGATTTAATACTGGGTCGTAGTATATGCTGCGTTCTGGATGGAGTGGCAGGCCGTCTTTCCCAAAGACTTGCCTCACAGCGCCGCCAGCGGGTTTGGTGCCGCCCCCATCACTCTCCTGTGGCTTCCTAGCAGAGCCTTCTCCATAGACAAGCTTTCGGTGTTCTGGATGCTCTTTGACGTATTCCTCCTTGGCTTTACGAAGCTTGTCCAACTCAGCCCTGAGATTGGAGAGGCGAGTCTTATCTTTACTATCAAGCACTGGGTTTGGTGTATTATATGAACGCATCGCAACTGAGGTATATGACATCAAACGCACCCGGTTTAGCTTCGATTTGCTGTATTTCCTCTTCAAATGGCGCGGTATCCTTCTTAACGTTGGTTAATTCTCTTGTTTTCTTTCTTGCTTCCTTATTCTGATGAAGATGTGAGTTTCAAGTTTACGAGAAACGCCGTGCGCCAACCTTTGCGAGCTCTTTCTTTCGCTGGGCCTTGCCTAGAGCGCATCATCAGGAAGGAGTTGTGCCGCGTAAATGCTATAGACGCACGATATGCATCGGCAGGATTTGTTGATTTAGTTTTACCCATGACTTGCTTGCCGCGCCAAGTTTGGACCTTTGTTAACCACTTTCGGCTCTCTGATGAGTCTGAGGCTGGCTCGAACGATTCCCCTGATAATTTTGGTCGTTCGACCCAACAACAGGTTGAACACTTAGACCCATCCACTTCCCCTCGCTAGCTATTATTATGGGTGTAAACTCAAAATCGCATGCTTCAAGCGACCGTGGCCTCCTTGGGCGGCTGCGCCCGTCGAAATATCCCGTTTGGGCGTTCGGCCTCGTCATTTTTTACTGGACATGCGTCTTCCTTGACACAATCAAGGCATGGTCATTGTGGTACCCATAGCTCAGCACCAGGACTCACCGCTCGTTTTACAGAGTCGATGGTATATCATGGACCCAGAATACCTGAGCCAGGTCTCCCAGGCGTCTATCGCTACACATGGGGACAATACTACGAAGATAATAGACTTCATTGTGACTAATCTCACGGAAACCTATGGCTCTCGGTACATCAATCCCCGACAAGATGAATGGGTGTTTAATAATGCCGGCGGTGCAATGGGTAGTCCCACACCCTAATCAACATCGACACTGTTACTAATGTCTTCCGCGATCGTCACTTGTGCACAGGGGCTATGTATGTGATTCACGCGTCCATCACGGAGTACCTCATTATATTCGGCACGCCTTTGGGGACTGAGGGGCATACCGGAAGACATACGGCCGATGATTACTTCAACATCTTGGTCGGCGAACAGTGGGCGGCCCCAGCAGGTGCCCTTGAGATGGAGGTAAGTTGGCACGGATTATCCAAGTCGTGATAGATGGATACCCCTGTCTCGATCAAAAGCGAGGAGCACCACCGTCTATGCGGACGAACCGAGGCGATTGCCCTAACCGCCGTTACGCAAATCGGACTTCTTCTTGGCAGAATCTTCCGCGGCCGACACAGCGCTGTGAACGGGCCGATGAATCGGAGCCGCGAGGTTTCTTTCTGACTCTGTGCCTGCAGGTCTACCCTGCCGGCTCCGTACACCACCTCCGTCGGGGAGAGGTCAAGCAGTACAAAATGCATCGTGGCTGCTTTGCACTCGAATACGCGGTTGGTGAGTTGTATCCATTTTTGGCTCCTTGTGTATTCATATTGATACTATGCTCCTATAGGTTGGATTCCTCTTATGTTGCCGTTTGGCTTCGCAGATTCCCTCACGTCAACGTTGGATGGTCCGACTCTATACCATACTGTTAGGATCACTGCAAGGGAGATGGTTAAAAACCTTTTGTTTGGAAAAATATAGAGTATAAGATGTTTCCATGCATAGCGATCGAGGAAGGCCGGACCAGCCGAATCCTTCCCGGGCGGTCTCCGTAAATTGCGCATTCTAGCTCGCCATATGATATTACCTTTCTTTGTACTCTGCACACGAGCCTAAGAACCTAGTGCATTCCCCCCCCAAGACCCTTGTAGACATAACTTGACCGCACGTGGGGGGACCATAAGGAGGATGGACCTAACACCAGGAACGGATAGACGTCGAGGCTCTGTTCCTTTTTTTTTCGTTTTTACCTTATGCCACTGGCCAGTTGCGGTACAGTTGTGATGGGGGTAGGCACTACCCTCTGGATTGGGCTGGGGCAGTGGAAGCCAACCGGAATGACCGGGTCTGACGTATTAAAAAAGATTAAGTGTCCTAGATGGTCTCTTTGTGTGTTTGGAGCCCGATTCACTTCCATAGGGGCTCGGGGGTTTCCCGGAAGTCGGAACATAACTGGTCAAGCGAGAGAGATTGGAAAGGGGAGGTCAAGAGATTGGAAATGGAGGAATCGAACGAGGTGGGCGCGCGCGATCTGGGTGGGTTTGTTGCTATTCTCTCGTGGTCTCGTGGCTTACTTACCGCTACGGCTATGTGTACTAACGCAAACGGAAATCAACCTGGGCGCTAATGCCTCAAACGCGGCTCAAACGCGGCTCTTCGACGTTCCCTTTCGATGGCTACCGTTGACGGAAAACATGATGCGGGCACCCTACTCGCAAGCGCCCCGGCGCTGTTTTTCCAGCGTTTCGTAACGTCGTGCTCAGCGGGCGTAATGTGTCCACAACACCTCGCAAACCTGTCGGAGCAACCATCAGAGCCGATATATTGGCTGTCCTGCCATGCCATGCCTTGCCATAGAGCAGCGTCTGTGGCGGCACGCACGCGCACGACGGAAGTCTTGAGCCGCCATGACGTCCCCATTAGATAGCTTCTAGTGAGATAGCCTTCAGGGAAGCAGCGGGACCGCGTGTTTGCTCCTGCAGCAACTGTAGACGAGCGTACAACACTGCGGCCGTGCTCACTTCAGAGCGCAAGCTGTTCTCGGTGACGTTCAAATGGCGATTCGACCTCTTTCGGACCGGCAATGACTCTCCCTTGATGTTTCCCTTCTAGCGCCCGCCATGCATGGCGTGCGGTTGGCCGTGCAAAATCCGGTGCGTAATTTAGTTCTCTTGTTGAAATAAACTCACATGCCAGGAATACAACGGAAACTCTCGGGCTGTACCATACACGCACTACATTCGATCCATCCGCCTATATAACCGTGGCCCAAAATCTGGCTTCCCCCTTCATCATTATTCGTCTTCGACTCCCAAGTTCAAGCAGCTGTTTCACTATATCTTTCACGTCTTATTTTCCTTTCTACCTTATATTTCTTTCGCACCAGTTTCTCGTCATGTCCACCGCCACCACTAATTCCTCATCATCTCGACAGCAACAGACCGCTTTCTTTGTGCACACTTCGCCTACCGATTTTCTCGCTACCACACAAACATGGCTGCATGCCCATGAACGCCGCGCCAACATCATCCTCGCGCACGCGGAAAAGCTCAGGGCACAAGAACAATCGGGCACGCTTGCCCCCGGCCAATTCTGGATAACCGCATGGTCCGCGTCGCCGGCTGTCCCCTCTTCGACCACCACGTCCGCAAGTCGCCGTTCGCACCTCGACTTTGTTCTGGCGTGCACCGAGGGCCACATGGGCACCTATCCGCTCTTCCTCTTTTCGACACACGAGATCGTGACGCTCCCTGAACAGTGGCTCGACCAATGTATGCACCAGCTGGCACAAAAGCTCGTGACACTTGTCGATCCTGCTCGCGTCTTCTCATTCTTCGGCCAGGAGCGCGCTGTGCAGATGTTCTGCGGCCACTGGTCCAACTTGACGGGTTTTCGCCCCGTCTCTCAACCGTACTATGAAGCGAGCTCGACCTACTGCACTCCTGAAACGTTTGCCTCGAGCCGCCCCGAGCCAGAGGCGGGCCACGTCATGCGCAAGGCCGTCCCTTCCGATCTCGACCAAGTTGCCAGGCTGTGCCAGGAGTTCGCGGACGATTCAGTGAGCAGATTATCAATTTATTTTCGTTTCGATCTGAATTGACGAATTGACTGCTTCCCCCCCCCAGCCCCCATTCACTCTCAGTGCCGACCGAGCAAGGCAAGAAGCCCGATACCTCATTCACCACGGCCTCATATGGGTCTACGTCATGGATGGCGGCGCACTGTCGACCATAGTCGCAGTCACCCGCAGCAGCTCGCGCGTCGCGGGCATCACCAAGGTCTACACGGCTCCCAGCTTCCGTCGCAGAGGCTGCGCTGACCGTCTCGTTGCCCACGTCTGTGAACAGTCAGTGCCCTTATATCTCTCCACTGTCCCATCAAACTCTAACCGCCTCTGCCCCCGCGCCCCTCCAGACAATTCAAAGCCGGCAAGTCGTACGCCGTTCTCTTTGTCGGCCATGCTCTCTCTGCCGCACGTGTCTATAACCGTGTTGGGTTCGTTGGCGTAGGCACTCCTAAAGGTCAGCAGAGCGTACGAGATCCGAATGTGGAGCGTTGGCTGGAGCTCGGTTTCGAGGGCACTCATGTCGGCTATTGGTAATCTGTTCCCCATCCTTTCTGGACGTTTTCCTTTTCTTTTATCTATTTGTATTATACGGTCCCTTGGCGTCTGATCCTAGCCCCTTCCACGTCGCTCTGCTGTTACCCCTCTCCTCGACTCCCCACTGGCCTATGCGGACGCTGATTGATTGTCATTGCTTTCTCGCACTTGTTTTCCTTTCTTGACATGCACCGCCATGATTCTCTTCGTTCTTCTCATCTGGCACTCTATGTAGCACTTCATTCCAACGGCTTGCTCGCCGGTCACGCTCGCCGGTCACGCAGTACTCATACTTTGTCCTTATATTGCACCATACTACTGTAGAGCTTCGACTAATTCAAAATCGAGTTTGGTGCTGTGTCTACCCGCCCGGTAGTCATTAGCGTATCCATGCTCCATCCATATCTGCTCGCATGCCCTTCAATAGTGAGAAGAGCTCACTACCTCCTGTGCCCTTCAACCCGTCTTCGGTCTGGTCCGCTTTCTCGAGTGGCTGGGGATTTGGCTGCCTTTCTCTAGCCCGCTTTGACGGCCCAAGCACAAAGAGGGTGACAATCTTTAAGTGCTCATCACGGTATGCTTTCAGTGCACCCAGACATGCGTGATAGGCATTGGCGAGTTCGGGGGAATCGTGATATTTGCCGACGAAAGATCGAAGATGTGGGAGGGCCACGAGGTCCTTCAAAAAACGTGTGTGGTTGGCTGGGACCTTGTTTAGTAATATAACGAGAATGCATAATGAACAGACCCACAGGGCATCCCCTTTCGCATATCATCCACAAAACGTTCTCGATCGGCAGAATGTTGGACACCCAGGATGATATCAAGGGCCTGGACAAGGGGCGATTGTCCTGCCGTTCCTCCTGTAAGACGACGGTGTACTCCTTGAGTGGGATCCTTGGTATCTGTTTGGAAGAAGACGCCATCTGGAAACCCCTAAGGTAACATTAGACTGGGATTATGGCTCTAAGAGGAAATGAATACCATAGAGCCGACCAAATAAGGTCGAATGTTGAAATAGAAGATGTCTGGACTCAACCCATCCTTCATCTTCGTCAACTCCTCCTTGGATGTACTCAACGATCGGATAACTTCTTGGAGGTGACTTGTAACCGGCCCTATCGAGGCTAGTCCTGCATTCGACAGACGTGAGGCGAGCAGAGCAGCGGTCAACGCGGCAGCACCAGCTCTCTCCACTCGGTAACTCGTGAGATTGAAATGTGCCTCGTCTGCTGTCCCCGTAAAAGAACACAAACAGTCTTCCTTTCCGTCGGGCAGGACTGTGTAATTCCAAAGCGCCGTCGCAGCAAAGCAGATGCCGATCGGCGCCTCGAGTTCTTGTACGATTTCTAGGAATGGGACGGAGAGAGATGCGGGGATGGACGGCAATGGGTCTTCCTCCCCAACGCTACCCCACAGGTACGCATGGACCAGATGCCCGAGGAGGACATACGCCAACCGGTACTCGTCCAACGACACAAGGCACTCGGGAGAAAGGACCGGCCATCCATCGATGGCTTGAGGTGAGGATCGGAAGGTCCTTCGCAGCATCGATCCAGGGCTGAAACTGCGGATCGGCGAACGTCGTTATGCTCGGCGCTGAGAGAGCAAAGCCACGCTCGGGACTTATATCGTAGCACTCCAGCATACTATTGATGTCCAGGGGCATTTTCAAGGCCTGTTCATGCGAGTGGGATTGCATCTCCGACGGAGGGGAGAGGGGGAGTCGAAGGTCGTGTCCCTCGGCTTGGGTGCTGGCAGATCCCCGAGGCTCGGGGCAATCCTCACGAGGCCGACAATTTCTTCGACATCATTTGCTTCCGTTGGGCCCAGTCGCGTCGCACGGGTTGGCCGTGAAGGGGTTCAAAAGTCGTTTGTCTCGTCATTCTCGTGCTTGTCTCTTTCCCAGATTACCGCGTCAAGTCCTCGCTCATCTTTTGAGCTCGGCTGTGCCCTCTAGATCGCTTGCAATCGCAATCGGACTACCACGCTCCAGGCGGAGTTTGAATTCAACACCTCGCCGCCTGTTCCCCTGCAGTCAGTCTCGTTCACACAAAAAGTCCAGGGGTACTCACGCGGTCTCGTCTTCTTCAGTTTGGCATAATTCCCTTTTGGCCCAGTCGCGCCGTTATGTCCGGTGCGGGTTTTTCTGCGGCGAATCAGCCCAATGGCAGCGCGGCGAATAATCAGACCGCAGACTCAACCGCAGGACCCTCTCAATTATCAGATTTCGCATCTGTGCTGGGCATGAATTCCACCCTGGCGTCCCTGTCGGCCGCTCATCCTGCGGCTCAGGCCACGGGACTAACCCCTCCAACCTTTAACCTCTTCTCTACTCCCTCGAACACCATGAACGCCCTCCCCAAGACTGGCTTCACCCCCCTCGCGAGCGCGCTGGGCGCTCCGGGTGTGGGCATGGGCGTAGGGGGCCTAGAGCCAGACCCTGCGGCCCTGGTGGCAGCAGTCAACGCCGCACGAGCATCCGTAGAAGCCGCTGCCGGTCGTCCCGCAATGGTCCCAGTTTTCCCAGGGTCGACGCCCGCAGCCGAGTTCAGGGATAACATCCGGCTCGCGCTCGAGGGGCATCTCCCTCGTCTGGAGGCGTTGGCTCGCGCCGTCATTGAAGGAATGTACGTTCATCCCCCTTCCCCCTTCCCCTCCCTGTCCCAAAGCCGAAATTGGCTGGACTCCCCGATCGTACCTGTGCGAGGTAATAACTGAATTGACTTCTCAGAGAGAAAGCCTATCACCCACAAGTAAACTCAAACCGAACAGCGCGTGAGTACCTAGAACATCGCTTTATTTGACGTGCCAAGGCCTAGGCGACTGATCCATATACTTGCCTGGCAACCTACAGAGGACCTCGCGCTACTTGTCCAAGCCATTGATCTGTTCTACAACTTCTTGAAGGAGACAGGTGTTGGTGCATTGCCGCTGCTCGAGCTGCCGTCACTTGAGCAAGACGGCACAACGTCAATAATTGCAAACGATCTCGCAAGCACCAATGATGAAGTTGTGAAGAAGAAACTGGATTCTCTCGTTGACGCTCAGTTTGCCCATCAAAAGCGGGTGAAGGATCGGGCAGGAATCGTGAGCAATCTGCTCCAGAGAGGGTAAAAGGGTTAGTTGAAGTCGCTTCAAACACCTAAGGCTCGAGGGGTTCTTGCTTATCTTGTAGTATTATCGTGTTCGACAATAACCTTCTACTCAAACGTATCTTGGTTGCTCGAGCCAGGAAGTACTGTAATCAAGCCAAATCGATTGACATAATAGGTTCCGTTTTAATGATATCGATGAGCTAGTTGTCAAACCGCAGTAGCGAGGTCTTTCACCATCACGCCACTCTTCACGCGTTTCGCGGGCAAGAAATGCATCTTCTTCTTCCAAGGGACGCCTATAGCTTATTAGTACCCCGGTAAATCAGCGAAGGGGTAAATGTCACGTACGAGTAACCTCACGGTTCATCTTCAACGCTTCTTCCCAAAGCTTGACCTTCCAAGTCGGCCATATATCCTCCGCATCCCTAGGACCCTCCCACTTCCTCAGGATCATCGTCTCAAGCAACAAGTCAAGCAACAAATCTCCCGTCTTCACATCACCTTCGCCCTCCAATCCTCTTTGTTCATCTTTCCAATAGGCAATAGCCTGGACGATAACAAAGCAGAGGTCAAAGTATCCCTTGTCATTCATTAAACTCTCTGAAACGGAGTGGCTCATCCGGTGCAATACGCTCGCGAAAGTCTTCCCGGCCCTGTACTCGCTCGACTTGTCTGGGCAATCAGGGGTTGGCCTTCGTAGACAAACCTGCGCCGCATCGAGAGCGTGGTGTATAATCTGCGCGTGGTGTGTTTCGTCCGCGGGCTTGTCGAGAACAACACGTAGTTGGAGGCAGAGAGTAGCAAGCGTCTTAGACTTTGTCACCGCATCAAGAGTATACACGCGTGTTCAGTGAAGGAGAGAACAGAACTCGATGAGGCTGTTCGCAAAGGAAGATGCCAACCACTCGCGAGGCGCTTCGATGACCTGATACAAGACAGCCTGGTGATATACCTGAGGGAGTTCCATGTTGTCAATGTTTGCATGCAGTTTTCCTGCGTCTGATGGTGAGGTGGGGTCAGTAATATGCGCGACCAGCCTCAGCAACCGGGTTAGAATCCTGGGGTCCTTTGCTTGGGAGGAGAGAAAGGCGGCAATATCGTGGCTGGGCCCTTGCACGAACCACGAAGAGAAGCCTTTCTGGTCCATCGAAATGAGTCGTGCCGCGCATGAGTCGAACGTGCCAATGAGGCCGAGCACCAACGGGTCAGGAAGTGTGACTAGGAGCCTGAAACCGGACTCGAGGATTCCTTTCCATGTGAATCCATTTTCAGGGGCGATATCTTCCACTGGAGTAACAAAGGTAAGACCGAATTGGCGAGCAGCGATGAGGGACCAGAAGCAATCGTCAGGTTGTTTCGAGATACGCAGTTTCTGGGCGAGGACGTGAAGGCCATTTATACAGGAATTGTCTAGGTTAAGGCGGGCATCGGTATGTAGACGAAGCACGGTTCGGACCAGCAGTTGAGAAAGCGGATGGGGCATCGTAGACAGATACCGGGGTTCTTCTGCGAGTATCTCTTGAACGTACGACTTGGCTTTTTCCCTGACCAACGGGTCGATTCGATTTATTTGGGAGCTAGCTACAGCCTCGAGGAAAGTGGTTTGGGCAAACGAATATTCGCCATGGGAACGCGTCTCTTGAAGAAGCCATGCGCTAGCACGGAGCTCCAGGCCACCTTCCACTCGTTCGCGAGCCAGAGTGCGTCGCTCGCGATCGCTTGGCCGATAGTTGGGGAATAGGAGCGACCCGATCACGCGCCACACACTGACCAGAGGGCCACAGTATGGTCCAAACGGGATGCAAAGAGCGATAATAGAAGTGGAAACAAAGAGGATCATGAAGCTAGACTCGATTGAAAGGAGCACGTACGCAAGGATCACCTCGATGTTGAACAAGAGGTCAAGAACGGCAACGAGGAAGAGGACGATACTGAGTTGAACAATAATTGGGGTGAACAAGACGATTTGAGGGAGGAACCATTGCTGGGCTTTCTCGAAGCGGAGCTGACGGGAGAGAGCTTTGTCGCGTGGGGTAGTGAATTGGGGGCTACCACGAAGGTAGCTCTTGGCCCAGTCCTTGACGAGAATAGAGGTAATCGCAGCCGCGAGATTGAGGGCAAGGCTCGCAAAGAGGAAACAGTTGACTCGAAGGATATGCGATCGCCGAGAGAGTTGTTCGTGAGATAACAAACTAGGAAGGTCACGTGGTAACTGGTGATACGCATCGATAACGAACGAGCCGAGCACCCCACCAAAGAGGCCAGACTAGAAAGACGTTCAGGGGTAAGAGCAGCGAGGAAAACGAGTCACTGCACTTACGAAGAGCAGGACGACATTGACAGTAGACATCCAGTGATCTACTCGCTCTTTGTCGTATGCCGCGGCGCGTTCATTATACTGCAGCCACAGAGGGCTCGACGCAGAGAGTGCGTCGAACCCAACGACGGAGGGTAGTTTATCGCCATCGCCTGTAAGTAGTATTACTATGAGTAAATATTATCTCGGACGTGGTAGACGCCTGAACTCATCGTCGCCAGTTTGAGAAGGAACGGAACAAGCTCACACACTTTGGTCTCCGCCTCAACAACTGATTTTGACCAAAATGCCTCCGCGACGCGCCGCGCATGTGGCATCGAGCAAGATGATTGCAGACTCCCCGCCAGAGTCAGACGCAGAGCCATCGCGCAAGCGACGCGTAAACAAGAAAAACGCAGAATATACCGACGACGCTTCGGAGTCGGGTGTGTCTCCACCAGAGGATGACTCGGATGAAGAGGCATTTCAGGCCAAGAAACCAGTAAAAAAGATGGCAAAAGCGCCCGCGAAACGCGCTCCAGCAGCCGCTAAGGGCAAGGCAAAAGCCGCGACGACAACAGCAAAGGCAAAGGCCGTTCGGGCGCTCGCTGACGAAGACGATGCAACAGAATCGCAGGCAGATGCAACAGAGGACGAGCCACCAGCACCCAAAAAGGCAGCCACGAAAGGCAAGAGCAAGGCAAAGGCACCGGCGCCTCGAGGATCTCTAGCTCCCCCGCCGCCCGTGACTGTCACAGATACAGAAGACGACGAACCTCTTGACGAGGCCCCTTCCTTCCGCACGCCTAGACCCAAGGAGAAACGCGTCGCTGCGCCCGTCGAACTCGATGATGAAGAGAATATTGTCCTCGAGCCTCCCACTCCCCGCCCTCCACCAATCTTCTCTCCTGCCAAACCAACTCAATTGGAAGACACTGGTCCAAAGCCGCGATTGGTCATCCACAAGCTCGCGCTAGTCAATTTTAAGTCGTATGCCGGCCGTCAAGAAATTGGACCATTCCATAAGGTGCATAGATAATCTTACCATTTTTGTGAAATCACTGATGTTATCTCAGTCGTTCTCCGCAATCGTCGGACCCAATGGATCTGGCAAGTCAAATACTATCGATGCTTTACTCTTCGTGTTCGGGTATCGCGCCTCTAAGATGCGTCAAGGCAAGCTGAGCGAGCTCATTCATAACTCTGCTAACTACCCCGATCTCGACGAGTGCAAAGTTGAAGTGCACTTCCGAGAGATCATCGACTTGGTAAAACGTCCGGATATATTAGTCATGTCTGTTTATTTACGCCCCGTAACAGCCCGGTCTGGATGCGTACAAAGTCGTTGCAAACTCATCCTTGGTCGTTTGTCGTACTGCATACAAAAACAACTCTTCGCGCTACACAATCAATGACAAAAACAGCTCCTTCACGGAAGTCACCACCCTCCTCAAAGCACGCGGTATCGATCTCGAGCACAAGCGTTTCCTCATTCTCCAGGGTGAAGTCGAATCCATCGCGCAGATGAAGCCCAAAGCCCAAACAGAGCACGATGAGGGTCTGCTTGAGTACTTAGAGGACATTATCGGTACCTCTGGCTACAAGGAGCCCATTGAAGATGCTTTTGCTGACCTCGAGAAGTTGGCCGAGGAGAGGTCGGAAAAGCTAAACCGGCTGAGGATTGTTGAGCGCGAAAAACAGGCGCTCGAGGAGAGGAAGAAGGAGGCCGACAACTATCTCAAGGATCAGAATGAGTATGCGCGTGCTTTGAGTCGACGCTTCCAGTGGGTCATTTGGGATTCGGGGAATAAGCTCGAGAATGCCAACGAGACTATTGTAAGTGTGTTCGAAGGAGACTACCGCAATCTAATAAACGTTGTGAGTATAGCAAACGCTCGAGCAACGACTGCAGGAAGAGACCCAGGCGAATGCAAAGTATGTCGAGCAGACTCAGGCTCTCCAGGCTGAATATGATGAAGAGAGTAAGCTCCTGAAGGTATGTGTCGTCGATCCACTCTCTGTGTCGGTAATGCTAACAAGGTATCGTTAGGTTGCGGAGAAGGAGACGGAGAATACCCAAGCCCGTCTGCGTGCGCATGTCAAGAGCGAGGTTGAGCTCACCGAACGTAAGAAACATGCGGAGAATGAGAAGAAAAAGCTGCTCAAGGCCATTAAGGAGGTTCGTGGACGTCCGGAAACAAGCAATGTCGGGCTCTATAGTTGACACGTCTCTGATATACAGAGCAATAGCTCCAAATCGGAAGCAGTCCATGCTGAGCGGAACCATGGCGAGACGTTCGAAAGAGCACAGGAGGAACTCAAACGGCTCGAGGTCTCCTTAGAGAAAGAAGAGAAAAAACTCGAGGAAATCCAGGAGGGACTCAAAGGTTCGCTTATTTGCCTGGTGATGTAATTCCCGACCTCACATCTAGCGCACAGATAAAACCCAAGGATTCAGTAACCAAATCAAGGCCAAGCAGCAAGAACTCCAACCCTGGACCGCACAGATCAGCGAAAAGCAGGCGGCGATTGATATTGCGAGAAGTGAACATACCACGCTGAGCACAAAGGTTGAGGAGGCACAAAATGCTGGTGCACAGGCGAAAGAGCAACTCGACAATATCAAAGCAGAGCGGCAAGAAAAGGTATGTTCGTGACTAAGGGTTCGAGGAGGCTCCATTTAATGCGATTGGGGAGGCGGACGAGTTTGAACAATTCAAGGGAGAGAGGGCCGACCTTGCGAAGGCTTTGAAAGATACGGAGAAGAAGCATTCGGTGAGTGTGCTGGATACCAGAAAATCTGATGCTCATCATCCTTTCAGGACCTCCAAGTAACTATCCAGCAACTCCGAGCCAAGGCAGGCAACGCTCGACAACAGGTCGAGGAAGCTAAGGCATCACAGGCGCAGAATACTAGCCGACATGCGGTCAATGATGCCCTAACCAGACTTGCGAAGATGGGCCGTATCCAAGGCTTCCATGTAATGTATAATCTCATACTCCTGTTGCATTCGCACTGAAACCCTGTAGGGCCGTCTTGGGAACCTCGGCACGATTCCCGACAAGTACGATGTAGCAGTGTCGACCGCCTGCGGGATGCTTGACAACATGATCGTAGATCACGTAGAGCAGGCGCAAGAATGCATTGAGTATCTCCGCCGGCAGAACTTGGGTCGTGCGTCCTTTGTTGCTTTGGACAAGCTTCCCAACAAGCCCATCGAAGCGATCCAAACTCCAGAGGGTGTTCCTCGCTTATTTGACCTCATCAAGCCCAAGGATCCTAAGTACGCTCCTGCATTCTACAAAGCCGTCCGTGATACGCTCGTGGCGAGTGACCTGGACCAGGCGAACCGGATCGCATACGGAACGAAGCGGTGGCGTGTTGTCACCCTCGCGGGGCAGCTCATCGATGTGTCCGGGACGATGAGCGGTGGTGGAGGTAAACCCAAGAGTGGAGGGATGAGCTCGAAGTTGGCCTCTGATGTTGTCTCGCCCGAGGAACTTAAACGTTTCGAGAAGCAGAGCGAGAGCGCAGTTGCCGAGCTTGCGCAAGCTAATCTCAAGCTTGCGAGCTTGGAAGATGAGCTTGAGGGATTTAGGAGGAAGGGTCCTACTCTTGATATGGATATCGAAAAGGCCCAGATGGCGCTCAACACGTTTAGGAAGAGAATTGAAGATTCGGAGAAGCGAATGAGACAGATACAGTGAGTAGTCCCATTCGCTCAATCCCGACACGATGGTTCTAACATATCTGCAGAGCCCAGAGTAAACCGGATGATGCTGACGTCAAGCGCATGGCCATACTTGAGAAGGAAATCAAGACAGCAGAGAAGGATTTAGAGAGACTCAAGCAGCGTTCCCGAGCTATCGAGGCCGAGATTACACAGTTGCAGGACCAGATCCTTGCCGTTGGTGGTATCGAACTCCGCAAGCAGCAGTCGAAGGTCGATGGAATCAACCAGATGATTGAACTCGAAAACAACAAGGTCACCAAGGCAGAGGTTGGTGTGAACAAAGCCAGAAAGGATATCGAGAAGCACGCCAAGGTCTTGGACACCAGTCAGAAGGAGCTGAAAGATATTGAAGTGGTACTCGAGAAGCTCAAAGACGACTTGCAGGTGATTGCCAATGACGTTACTTCGGTCCGCCAATTAGTAAAGGAGGCGCAAGACAAATTTGAGGAGCAAAAGGAGAAGCTGGATGCGATCAAGACCGAGCTGGATGAGAAACTCGAGTTGACCAGGAGCTTCAGAAAACGGGTGGTGAGTGCAATCGTAACCTCTAGGGGTCGTGCTTAAAGAAAGGACAGAGCGAAATAGAGACTGAGATCGGCGACACGAAGAAGACCCAAGCCGAAAACACGAAGAAAATTGATGAGTTCAAGAAGAGGCATGATCAGCTTGAACTCGTTGAAATCGAGTATGTTGGTGCGAACCGTCCCCGGAACGATGCTGATCTATTCCTCCAGGGATGAAGAAGAAGAGGCGGCGGCAGCGGCGGAACTCGCAGCCCACACCAACCAGAACAGTCAACAAGGTGATGGGGAGCTTCTGGCGAACATTCCTCCCAAACCCGATCAACAAGAGTTCTACCAGTACACAGAAGAAGAACTCGCAATCATGAACGGTCAACACCTACTCGCCGACGTCGCCTTGTATGAGGGTATGTCCATTCGGTTTTCTCCCACTTCGACTCCTGATTTATCTTCACTTTAGAACGCGTGCGAAATGCGAAGCCCAATCTTGACGTTCTTAAGCAATATCGAAAGCGAGAGGCAGAATTCTTGGCGCGGGCTGAGGAGCTGGACAAGGTCACTGAAAGGCGTGACGCCCGCAAGAAGGAATATGACGACCTGCGCAAACGTCGCCTAGACGAATTTATGGCAGGCTTCAGTTTGATCTCATCCAAATTGAAAGAGATGTACCAGGTGAATACCTTAGTACCCGAGCACCTCTTGTGACTAATCCTCTCTGCAGATGATTACTCTTGGAGGCAATGCGGAACTGGAACTTGTCGACAGCATGGATCCTTTCTCGGAGGGCATCATTTTCAGTGTAATGCCGCCCAAGAAGAGTTGGAAGAACATCTCCAACTTATCGGGTGGTGAGAAGACGTTGAGCTCTCTGGCTTTAGTATTTGCTCTCCACGTCTATAAGGTGGGTGATTTGAACCAGGAATTATTGTCCCGTATTAACGCTCAATTAGCCAACACCGTTGTACTTTATGGATGAGATTGACGCTGCCCTTGACTTCCGTAATGTGTCTATCGTCGCCAACTATATCAAAGATCGGACGAAAAACGCCCAGTTCATCATCATATCGCTTCGGTGAGTCTCGCTCATTAGGGAATCTATTTTGACTGACAAGGTAATGACCTGTTTAGAAACAATATGTTTGAGCTTGCCCATCGCTTAATTGGCATCTACAAAACATCAAATGCCACGCGAAGTGAGTTAGGAATTTTTCTAGTCCATATGATCCAAACTTAGACGCCCCTAGGCATCACAATCGATAATCATGACCTCAATTACGCCCCAATTTCCGCTAAGGCCTAGTTTCTTGTAAGGTATCTGTCGATTCACTTCCGCAAGCTCTCTTGTATCACCTGTGTATCACAAACTACTTTTCCCTTGCACACTCTTGCACATCCCCATTAGGGTTTTCTTCTCGGGTGGCGACCGTGAGTCTCGACAGTTGTCTCCGATCAGACATTCCCGCTTGATCAGCACCACATTGAGGAAATTTGACCCGCAGCCAGGCATTGACAACTTAGTGCCATTAAGGGAGGGTATTGTGGTCTCGCAACGGTCAAAGGGCATTTGGCAATCTTGGTCTCTGAGGAACGATGCCCAAAGCTTTGATCGCGGTAAGTCTCATTCTTGCTCCTATTCGAAAATACTAATGAAAGCAGATTTATCCGAACCCCAACCTGCAGGAGCTTGAACAGGTACTGGTGTCGATATTGCTTGTGATCTGAGGCAGACAGTTCCAACAGGGACATTACCTAATCCGCAATACTCCTAGTGCTAATATATACATAGCCAAATCTCGTGATGTACCTAGGGTTGTGAAGGTGGTCCCCCGAGCGAACGCGACGGTTCGGCGACCACATAACCCAGCGCGGGAGGCAGGCGTAATGCGTAAACTCAACCACATAAATGTACGGACATCTCGTTCACTGAAATGTTCACTATCGTATTTAACCGGGCCTTTTAGATCGTAGAGTTACTCGCTGCCTTCTACGATCCAGTCATGGAGACCTATGAACTTCACATGCCTAGATATGACCTCCCTCTCAGCAATCTCTTGAACCACCCAGGCTTCTCTGCGGGTGTCGAACTGCCTACTTTCATCGCGACTGCTTCTTTCCCCGTCTTGAAACCACAATGGCACGAGGCCGCCACAAAGTCCATAATTTTCCAGCTTCTCCGAGGACTGAGTTACATTCACAACCTCGGGATTGCTCATCGGGATATTAACCCCGGCAATATCCTGCTTAGTCGTGAGGGAATAGTCAAGCTCATCGACTTTGGGGTAGCCTGGGATCCACGATGCGACATTCCTTCACTGGTCGAGGAGGAACCTTTGGAGGATTACGAACCTCTGAATGATATGTGTGGTCAAGTGGCAACTGGGTGAGTGATTTCCCGAAATTGGAAGGTTCTCTTACACCGCATACTCAGAGCGTTCCGAGCCCCAGAGCTCATGTTCACTCCTCGTACATATGATGCAACCAAAACGGATTTGTGGAGTACCGGCGTTCTCTTAGCAATTTTTTTCGCCCCTTTGACCCTCGTGTTGGAGGATGGCTGGGAGGAGAGGGAATGCGACGATTCAGATGAGGAAGAAGAGGACGCGACTAGCGCCATTTCATTGCAGCATTACATCTATCCCAAGCAGATACCTCCCCCCACATTGCGAGGCGCTTGGGTTCGCAAACCGATTTTTGATGCTAGTAAGGGAGAGATAGGTCTACTATGGAGCATCTTTAGAACTCTTGGCACGCCAAATGAGGGTTCATGGCCAGTAAGTGCCTTCTGTCCTTATCTCTGGATACCGGGATCTGAAATCTCGCAGGGGTTCACACAGCTGAAAGGGTCCTCGAGTATCGTGTTCAAAGAGGCTCCGCGACAGCCTCTCTCAAAATTTCTCCCCCATTTACCTTCGAGTGAACCAAGTACCGTGCTCTCCCTGGTCGAAGGCCTCTTGACTTATCTTCCTTCGAGTCGTATCGAGGCAAAAGCGGCGTTGGTGCATCCCTGGTTTACGTCTGATGGCGTGGTTCTCCTTCCACGTTACTATCCTCTGACCGAACGCCATACATTCAGTGTGACTTCAAGCCTAGCCGGATATATGTGGTCAGATATCTTGAACCCGCTCGTGGATGAAGAAGAGAAGTGTTTGGAAGAAAGTATGACACTACGGGACGAGTGGGATTAAAAGAACAAATGTAATTACAGAGGGCAAGTGGCCAGATGGTACATTAAATGAAGAGGTGGGAACTACCATACACAAAATCCACGGTGTTGTGTGTTACAGACGATCGATGCATGGAGCGACCAAGCGCAGAATGAAACACGATGAGAATCAACTATCCCATGGATTGGGCGTGTCCTTCCTGTGCTCACCCACAACCGGTTTTGGCTTCCAAGGATCCTCAGCAGCGTCAGATATCAACCCATCAGCGCCTGCGAAGGTGAGAGTCGTGGCTGTTGCAAGTGCGTTGGGTTCGTCTTCATTAGCAGATCCATTGCTGAAGCCATATGAATTCGGAGGGGAATAGTTTCTATATGGATTCGAGTTGCCACCAAAGGTTGTACCATCTACACGACCGGGAATCAATTGTGTATCAGTCGATGGCGTTGCCCCTGATGCCCATATGTCCCCACTTGCCGATCCGAACGATAACACCGACGTTGATGTCTGTCGATAGGGATTCGCAAAGGTTCCACGGAGAGGGAGTGTTGGCGTTGTGGGAGAAATAGGAGATGACACGGAGGCTTTTTCGTTTTCATCCTCAGGAAGGTCATCCATAGACAGTGAACGTGAGAGGGCAGAGGGGATCTCTGCTGTGCTGTCACACGGCAACTGGACAACGGGTGGTGTGGGAGTATCTGGCGACTCTGGGGCTGCAATGGAGACAGACGGACTATTTGTAAGAGGTGGTGCCGATTCAGAGCGTTCCAATGGTTGTGAGGGCCGTGAAAGCGCCAGTGTCGAAACCGGTTCTACCCCAGGACGAGGCACTGGTATCTTCTTAACTTCAAGGTCCTCCTTCCCAATAGCCCCTTTGATAGCCTGGAAATCAAATCCAGCGTACTTCTGGACATTCGCTTTCTCGTCATTTGGAGTGGCCGGGTCGTTTGACGTTCGAGGGGGTAAATCGTCACCCGCTATGGTAGCAGAAGGGCTCATTGACTCGGTACGAGATATTGAATGGGAATTAACTCCTGGAGGGCGGGAGACCTTCTTGGGAGCCGTCTCCTCCTTGCGTCCAAAGAAGCTAAACTTGCTTTTTTTATCTTCCCCTTCTCGAATGACTTCCCTGTCCTCAGTCATGACGATTTCCTAACACTTTATCAGCCGTAATCCCTACCAGGTGGATCAGGTGTGACCTACCTCCGGTTCATCGAAGTAATCCGCCGATACTGGGAAGCCAAGTTGATCCAGAATAAGCGGCATATAGATTCTATAGCTATTATGTCCGGCAATTTTGTCCGTCACGTCAACGTTCTCCAAACCTGGAACGTGCTCAACCGGTCGCAAACCGGTCACAGTGCCCAATCCACCAATAGTGGCACGGAATAGGTATCCCAAAACCCAGTCGTTTCGGGCAAAGCAATTGACAAAGCGCCCCGCAACGACACTGCGGGCCTGCAGCCAAGTTCGGTGAGAGGCGGTGAAAGTACCACCTAAAAAGAAGGCGTCCTGAACGATGCCGAATGCCTTCTGTCTCGCAAGTTCCAGTAAGCAATAGAATATCATTCTAGCTCCCAAGGAGAAACCGATAAGAGTAATAGGCCGAACGCCCATAGTCCGTTGGATGAGGACATCCGCGAGTATAAGACCGGCTGCTTTTGCGCGATCCAGGGCATTGGACCAGGGATTGTCAATGAGATAGCCGAGTTTGGTTAACACTGAATGAGGACGTAAGGATCGCCCGAGTTCCAATGATATGAACAGAACTTGTACGCACATAATGGCCATTGAATAGCACCCATCAAGGCACCAAGAAAAGTGGCTTGTAAGACTGTCTGTCCGACTTGAGACAGAACCTCAGTGGACAGGATCTTCAAGGCATTACCCATCTCCTCCATCATCTCTGGCTCCCATCGTACACTGAATACATCACCGACGACGGGATCGAGCACGCTGAACGGCAGTCGCACATCATCATTAAGGCCATTCGTGAATCTGACAGGAGATCAGCACATCCAAGACAGTCAGGGTCGTACTCACCCAGGGACTGTGATAATGCAGCTAACGCGCTTGTTATTATGCAGTGGTAGTAGCTCGAACGTGCGTACTTGTTGCGTACGCCTCGCCATTCCCTTGCCTGCAATACCGGAACCTGTGAGGACCCCGCCGGTAGTAATCATTGCTGCACCACCAGCACCAGCTAAGAATGTTCCAGTACCAGTAACGCCGATGGTTGTGAAGGCACCAGCAAGACCGGCACCAATGAACGGTGCTAGCAAGCCGGCCGACAAGCCAATCACCAATCCGCCACCTACAATGCACTTAATAAGGGAACCAGAGCAGAAGAGGAGCGCAAATACCTATTGTGGCTAACCCCATCATAACGTAGCGTTTCTTCCTCGCGGCATTCATTCGGCCTTCAAGCACCTCTTGCGATTCCAACTTCTGAGCACTCTCTTCAATCTCTAGCGCATCGGTTACCCGTTTCTCGAACCTAGCCACATCGAGCCACCCAAGGCCCAGTTTGGTCGCGACATTCTCTAGCAGTACCCGGGACCGGGCATCATAAACACTGTCGGCAATAAGAAGAAGGAAGAGATCACATAGAACAGTCCAGCGAATGTCGAGAGTGATGTCCTTGTCGGTGGTTGACAACGAGGTGCTGACTCCTGGTACCTGAACTGATTCTGTCGGATTTAGGACGTTTGCAGTGGTTTGAAGACGGGTCGATTCTCGTATTCGGTCGTCCTCCGATAAGGGAATGGAAGGTGGAACGGCCTTGTACGTAGGAGGATTGGCTTCTTGTGCTTTAGCTTGCTCCTGTGCTTTACCGGCTTCAACTGGGTCATATTCAGGGTTTGCCACAGTATGTGTTGTCATTAGTGCTGGTGCCAGGTCCATCGCCGTTACTCCATGTTCACCCAAACTCTCGATCATCTTCTGCTCTGTGCGAAACAATCATCAGCAAAGGAGATGAAGGTGGCTAGGGAGAGAGTTCAGCTATCTGTGAAGGGGTAGAGTCACCCTCTCGCGAGTGAGTGACCTTTCGGCTATACCAACTAGGAAGTAAGAGTGGTCTTATGTGGTCCTCAATACGAACTGCGCCAGATCCTACTCTCATTCAAGAAGAGAATTGGTCCTCAGGACTTCGGTGGCAGGGAAGTTGACTTCAGAGGATCCCGGTTATGGCGCGGGGTTTCTCGATAATATATCCAAAGGAGCTGTGCCACTTACCGGCTGTAGCAAGGTCCATGTGGTAATATAGCCTCCCCATGATTTTGAGGGTCCACAGTTCGAGATTCTTGACAGAGTCATTCAACTCCTTACTCCTGATTTTCTTCAGACCGGTAGCCATCTCTCGGCCGGTCAACGCACAAAGACCAACGTACGCAATCCTCTGGGCCTCTGTAAGGAGGTTCTTCGTCGCTTGCATTTGGCTGAGTGGAGTCATGGCTTTGTCCTCGTCGAAGAGGTATCGTGTGCGTAGATGGACCTGGTCTGACTCGTCCTCTTCTTCAACTCTTAGCCTAGTGTACTCATTCTCGTCCTGATCGAGCTTTGTTCGCCATTCCTGACCTCGATAGTCTATGTCGTCGAAGACACCGATGGCATTCCCGGCTCCCCCGCCACGCTGCTGCGGGACTACGTATTTGTATTTCTTCCGGTCCTCCTCGTCCATCCCATTTACGGTGCCTTCGTTGCGAACAATTTCCATCTCCTGCCACCCATCATCGTCGTCCTCCCAGATGTCCTTGGCAGGTGTATGGGATGTGCTGGGTGATGCAACAACTGCTGGCATCGTCATTTAGCTCAGCAACGGAGTTTCAGCGGCCAAGAAGAGTTCACAGACGGAAGAGGCGGGTGGCAAGATGAGAACAAATAGAACGACGATTGAACCAGACCCCGACGGATCGCAATGGCAGAGTCCGAAGGAGCCTCGCCCAGTCAGCGTCTATTAGGCTTATAAGGCAGTATAGCACACTGAGTGGTGAATAGATGAGCGACTTCTCGCTGCGAGCAAAACCGATAACGACGATATGCTCCTGAAGGTACTGGAGGAGGAAGCACCGTTTGACATAAACCACCAAGATGGGTAAGATCCTTTTTTCAAGAATCGATGGTCTAGATTCCGACCGTCTGCATTGCAGTTTAGGAAACACGGGTGAGATCAAGTAGCATGGCATCTATGATGGATACTGAGGCGCATTGTGCGGGAATTAGCCTTACATTACGCGTGAGTTACTTGCTTTCGTCACCCGAGTGACCCTTATGTTCCGAAAAGGGCTTTATACGGATCGACGACGGTGCTCGATCATCTGCTCGAGGTAGAGGGTTGTGATGTCGACCTCCAGAATCGACTGTTAAATGAAACACCTTTACATCTCGCTGCTAAGATCAACGACGAGGAGACACGCGCCTATGTTCTTCACAGTCTCCTAGACGCAGGCGCAGATACTAAGTAAGCAGCAAAAGGAACGCCTCCCCGTATTCTCATAGCTGGAATCAGGGTACTAAATAAGAACGGTCAAACCGTTCTGGACCTTCTCGCTCCGAACGATGAGGATTGTCGAAAACTTGTCCGAGACGCCCAAGCGGAAGCGCAAGTCTCAAACGAAGACATAGCAAGTGGTACGTTCTGTCAACCAAAGGGAGGGCTATTCTGAATTTCTTACTTGAAAGATGATGACGAGGAGCCACTCGAGGGTGCCAATTCAGATGTTGCATCCGACTAAATGGGGAAAGTGTCCCAGGATGTAGCCAATATAACACCTACCAAGGATCTAGCACCCATCTACCCGCCCCTTGAATAATATTTCCCTTTTAGGACCCAATACAAGTAGTCATTCGCAACGTTCTAGGAATAGTAGGGTCTTTAAGAAATACGCTAGGGTAGATCTAAGGTGGAGGTGACGCGAGGAAAGCAAGCAGACTTTCGTTCTCATCGTAACGCATGACGGGCCTGTGCAAACAACCTAGAAGAAACAAAATAGCTCAAAGGGGCTCGATCACCTGTTCTCAGACCACATATCCTAGTCAATGATTGAGTTTTCAAGGACTAGAGCCGTTATTGTCACCAATTTCGATCCCCCACCACCACCCGAGAGAGAGCAGGTTCGAGTCAATGAAGATGCAAGAGAAGGTTTGGATTGTGTAGAGAATATGTTAAAGGAATGTCTCAAGCACGACAGGTTAGTGCGCCCCTGAAGATCGCGGGTTTCTGTAACGAGCCTTATAGTTGGGTCTTCAACTGCGCTTGTTCGAGGTACGGCACTGGAAGGGTGGCCAAGTGACGAGTTCACGAGATTGATCCGTCGACTGGCCGACCTGCTGGCTTGCTCATCGGCTATGTCATCTTTGGTACAACTAAGACTGAGCGACATTAGGCTTTTTGACTCACGCAGGCTTAGGAGTGGTTTGGTATGGATACATAACTAATCACGATACATTGTGAGCTCATGTACTGCAAAACTGGTGTGTACTGACGAGTCTGGTCCAGCTCGGACAGCATCGCTTGGTATTTACAGTACTTGTCGATCAACATACTGATCTCCTCCTGACAGATATCTGCCTGCCTCCTTCGCAAGTGAGGTTTCACTGGCCATTCCACTCGCTTCTGGCAACCGTCAATTAAATACAAGCGTCTTGAGAAATCATGGGACACATTCAATAATTAGTGATCAAATGCGTGTGTAAAGGAACACAACGATTTAGTTTGAGTGACAAACGTAAAAATGATACATACATAAAAGCAAGCGAACGATCGGTGCATTACTCGTGCATTACTGATGACATGCAAGTGAGATGAGAGGTACATAATGACAGTAATAGTAAAATACAACAAGAGGGTTGGTCCTTACCGAGCGAGAGTGTCGGAATAATAAGGGGACGGGGGAACCAATATTAAACCTATAAAATGGGACGGCCTATATAGTAGCCAACAAGTGAAATGCATACGAAACGGGTGTGAAACGGAGCGAAAAACTAAGGACCACAAATCTATAATGTAAGACCGAGGCTCTGCGGATACTGCAGGTATGATGGCAACAGGGATATAAGACCGAGACCTGATACAGGTACCGTAGGCATGGAAGACGAAATGAGCCCTCGAAAGTCCAATTTCCAACAGAGAGCAACGACGTGGGAGAGTCCAAAGTGCGGACATGGAGAAATTTTTGGGGAGCTGCGCGGATGTGGTCGTGAAATTAAGCGGAATCTGTAAGCCAAATCCGCCTGGTAGTCCTCAGTACCTTATTGTATTCAAAAAAGTGAGTGGTGACTCTGTGAGAATCCTGGGTTCCAGTCTCGCGGATTGAACTGCGATCAGATTGGTACGTTTGCATCTGGACATATAGTGGTAATAAATCTTCTACGATGCTATATCCCTTCCAAATTCCCAAATTGTCGCACGACGATTGTCTGTCGTGATTCGCAACGTTGTGAAGCCCCTCTCGTACTGGGGACAAACGGGAATCACATAGTATCCTTGCGAGTGGGGAGGTGCGGTGCTGCCTTGGTGCCCAGTTCAAACTTGATCAGCGAGTATGGGTTGTACTCGGCCGAGTGCCCCTCGTTGCCCATGAATATCTAAACTGGCGTGTAAGAAGGAATAGGTTCAGGAATCTCAGTAAGTGGGAGAGCTAGAGGCCGCGCGCTTGCTGTGCGAGAGGTGGTGGTCAAACCCCGCTCAACATGCGGTGTTGATGGCTAGTTCTGGTCCGGTGAACCGGTGAAATATGGTGTGTAGAACGGTTCAGTGCCCTCAAGAAAATATAGATACAACGATAAGTTGTTACCCGTCCTTCAAAGCCTGACCTTGGAGTTGTGCTTGTTCTTATGTGGCAGAGATGTGCCGACATTTGGCAGAGGTGGTTCAGGTCCATGTGGCGCTCAGTAGCCCTGAGCCGAGAAGATAAACCGCGAGCTTAGCTATTCCATCGGGGTTCCTAGAGATACTCTAGCGGTGCTCAGAAGAAGCCCAAATCCGAAGCTGAAGCTACACATCAAAAGGAATATCTCTGGGCCAACGGAATGAGTAATCCCATCTAGCCTACAGGCGTGAGTTCATAGTCCATGGATCGTAAGTACTGCTGCTGGGGTCGGATATCGAGGATGAGGTTTTCTTCTCGGTCGCCTTTCGGTTGCGAGTGTACTTGCAAGAAAAGGGCCATCGGATTCTTCGGGCTGGAAACAGTTTGACTGAGTGGCCCTTCGTTGACGGTTGGTGCAGAATCGGGGGTGAGGCCCTTAGGACGGCCAAATATTTGCGCACCTCGTGCTCCCTCTACCTTCAGGTTCAGCATCAAGTGGCTGGCAATCACAACCTGTCGCGTACTTGAAATGTAGAAAGGTTCCACCCGAGGATTGCACGTACAGTGATGATATGCGTAAATGGTGCATTCATGACCTTGACTACACCATCGGCAAATACGGAGAGCAGTAGCGTAAGCATATTGAGTCCGACGATGACAACTTTCCACAAGTCAGCCAAATTGCTTGTGTGCAGTCGGTGCAGTGCGGACCAAAGTATAATATTCCTGTCCACCCATAAGTAGGAGTATGACACGACTTGGGAGAACTGACCGTCTCGTTGGAGTAGGTCAGTGAGGGGGAGGTGAATGCCCACTTTGTACAGACTCATTGTCTTATAGATTGTCAGGCTGGTCACTACAATATCGAATAGGGCAATTCCGATCCAAATAGTGATTGCTGAGCGGCCAGATCCTTTTGCAGTGGCTAGGATGCACTCGTTGAATGGCTGAGGGAAGGGGAGAAAGATGGCGGATTGAAGTGGCCAAACTTCTAAGAAGAGTGTGAGCGTATAGGTGCAAATCAAGACGGCGAGAACCCAGCGCTTCCGGCCATAAAGCGCATAGGTCCGAACCATGAGAATGATGGCCACACAAGCTTGAGACGGCAGGGTTGCTACAAACGGGAAGAGCTTGTACGAGTTACAGGACTAGCATTTTGCGATGTGAGTTTGGCACCAGCCGGGAGGCCGCACGAACCTTTCTGGTCCACCCGCCATACATAAAACCCCAGAGTTCAACGACCCATAGGCACAAGTTATACTGCCATTTGAATCAGTTGTTGATTTGAGCGCGTGGTGCACGGCTTACATAGCGGTTCTAATCAGCAGCCAGTACATTGGTCAAACGCCGTGCTACTCTCCTGGGAAAACTCACAAAGAACCAGAGGACTTTTGCATAAGACCACTGATGTTTCCAGAAGGTGTTAACTTCGTCACTAATAGTAAGTGCATACTGGAACAATGTTGATTGTGAGGGAAATCATAGGGACGTTAAGAACCCCATACATCGTAAAATAGAACTGTCACAGCAGCAACGATGTAATATTTCAGTGCCGCCCTAGTACATCGTCAGTACTAGTGCTCTGAAATAAGGGATTCTTTTGTTGAAGACATACAGATCATTGCCTATCTGAACTAAAACCTCGGTTGTTGGCAATTCCTTCCCCGTGGACATACCTTCTTGACGGGGTCGTCTGGCCTACCTCGAGCAGGGAGAGGGGGACGATAGAAGGAGTCGAAGGCGAGAATCCCCCAATAGCCGCTGAGCGCATCTACGGATAAGACGTGGACATCTAGGTGTCATCGACGCGAGATTGTCAGGATTCTTGCCCGGGAATTCCACATGGTGCCCGATGTATAGTTCGTATACAGCCGAGTTCAAAATTCTGTGGCACGTCGGGGTTGGCGTGAGCCAAGCTTTCGGGATATTTGGCCAACCCGGCTGCTGTCAAGGAAGTCCAGGCTGTGCAGCCGCCCCACGTCACGCCGCAGGAAATTTCGTGAAACCGAATGACAGGAATCGGGGTGGCTTCAATCAGATTTTCGTTTACCTTGCGGGTCCACCGGAGCAACTGTATCAACTGCAAGACAACTACCTTCAGACACGGGGTCCGCCCAATTTAGCAACGATATCACCCTCCCTTATCGACAGTCGGGGACGCTGTATTCCCCAACGTCTGCTGCCCTTTTGGCGACGCCCACAGCGACTGAGGGAGGCGGAGCTGGGCATCTTGGTGGTCCGCAAACCAAGGCGGTGAAGGTTTGAACGACGTCTAGTCTTCGAGTCGGTCCTAGCTTCTCTGCATTCTTAAGGGTTCCGAGGTGAGCCACTCTTGGTTGTGTCTAGGGCCCCATCTACCTTGCTACTATATCGCAGACGATGACGAATTAGGTGCCCAAGGTGTCTGACGTTGTGGTGATTTATTACTTCGACCTGTGCAAAGCCAAGATCTACGTTCCGCCAACTCACTAAGAACTTTAGCGCCCGACATGGCTGACAAACTCCACCTAGCCACTCTTTTCCTTATCGCCTGGGGCATTTCCTAGCTCTTCTCGACTTGCAGTATCGCATTATGGACACGCTTCACGAATTTTGGGCATCGCAAGGCCCAATTGACGTATGCCTCAACGCGGATCTCATAGTGGCAATATAGAGGTTTAATAATGCCGGCGCAATTCGAGATGTGCTCCCATCTAGTTTGCACTCGAACGATCAGATGCGGTCAAGGCGACCTCACGTTGGTTGTATTGGATCGATGCCCCTAGACCGACTTACTGTCAGAATACAGCATTCTACGCAGGGACTGTGGGAGGAGAAAAGATAAGGCCAGACCGAGGGTCGAACCACGGGCCTCCCTACTTCTAGAAGGGTGTGTTACTGCTACACTCCCAGCCGGCAGTTGGAGGAATCACCTCCCAACAGGAACCGCACGCGGAGTGGAAGCCGGAGCATGGCCGGACATGAGTCAGTTGTGGTCAGATCCATCTCGTATACTATAAAATAAACCAATTAGATGGACATACAGCAGTACACCAATACAGAGAAATGCAAAATCTTGGGTCAGTACTAGTGGTGACATCTTTAACACTGATGAGTATTCATCACCATTCAAGAAACGGATCGCGTAGAATACGGGTCTACGCCACCAAGGCACTAACAATCACGCCTCAAACTAATCGTGGGCCGTTGAATGTATGAGCCGAGCCAGTTGTTGTTTGTCTGGTGGGCCCAACTCGATATGTTCAAGCCCGTAGGCTATTCGGGCAGGTTGAGGCCTCAGCTCCGTGGATGAGGTGTAATCCTTGTGCAAATAACCGTATACAATATCGGCAGTCTCAGTCTATGCGAAACCGTGTACATGGGCCAAACTCTCTCCCAGCTCTCCCGTTTCTCTCCGGGCGACATGCCACTGTGGGCGACTAATCGCCCGAGCTACGCGCTACGCGACTGCTCCCCGCCGGACGCGAACACCTTTAAGTGACTAGAGGGCCGTGTGTATATGAGTTGGACCCAATTGTATCCGACTCGCGTCCGGCGATGCTCTGACTGTCAAATGCGGCCGTCTGCGGGCCCAGTGGCGGAACACCGTGCTCTGACATGGGCTTAAATAGGTTCTCCCACGACAGTGGGTGACTCTCTTTCAATATACAGAGAGTGGTAGCGTTCTCGTCGCAATTTGGCCAAGGATAATATAAGTAACCGAGTAAGAATAATTCTGTTTCATGGAGTTGGATAGTACAGCGAAGCAACAGGTTATATATGACATTTCATCTCATATTTGCCTGTGGTTATGTCTATGGACATATTTCAGGTATCTGGCCGCCGGCCATTCGTCACCCATTCGCAAGTGGGACTTCCAACGAAGCAGATTAGGCCAACTCTCGTCTAGTGTTATGGTGTTGCTATACCTTTTGGAAACCCTCGGCATTTACATCCGATCGATTCCATAAACCCAGGTAGTGATCGTGCGAGAATCGATACAAGCGATGGCACAACAAGCGATCCACACTTGTAATAGAGGGCGTCCCCAACGGAGGTATGCACAGGTACACCGGACTGAGCCTGAGCGACGCTTCCAGGAAGATTCGGTGCCCGAAAGAAACTATCGTTCAATAAGGAGCCACAATGGCGTTACACCCACTCCCTCTCGACCTTGGAGTTGTGCTTGTTCCCAATGTGGCAGAAATTGAGCCAACACTAGGCAGAGGGTTGAGGTTCATGTTGTGCTAAGCTGAGCGGATACACCGCAAGCTTGATTATTCCAATTGGGGATTCCAGAGAAACACAACTCTCCATAACGGGCTCTGGAAATGCCTGGGGCAAGCCATAGCCGAATCTAAAGCTACGTATCACACAGGAAAGACTAGAAACTACCTCTAGACCAATGGACTAGGTACCTGTGTCGAGCCTACAGGTACGAGCTCATAGTCCGTTGGTCGTAAGTGCTACCGCTGGGGTCGGATATTGAGGATGGTCCCTTCCATATTATTGAGCAACGTAGTATCGATAATGGGGCTGCAACGCCATTTCTTTGTAACAAGCCCATAACATCGGCGGCCTAATTGAGCGATATAATGTACACACACGGGATGTACACACACGAGATGTACACACACGGGATTCTACGGTGGTACAGCGTGAATTTTCAGTCGTCTGCCTCTGCGGTTTGTCCAGAGAGGTGAATGCGGCTTCTTTGAAACAAAAATTCAAATATACGTGGAGGTGGGGCGAGGAGAGAGTTAGCTTTGGGTGCAACTGGCCACAAATCATTGCTTACTGGGAGCAGGTTCAACCAGTTGTCGTGATGCTCTGTGAGACGTGTATACCATCTGGGAACTCTTCGGAGTTCACGCTTGATTCCAGAAACCCTGTAAATTCCATCTTGTATTCCCGATATGACATGGTAGAGACCTGGTCGATTCTAGGCGTCGTAATCATTAAGCACGTGGCAAACTGCGAGTTCTTTGAATATAGCATAAAGTAGTTGCAATGATATAAATTATGTGAGGTGATGCAAGCAGTGCAAGTGACCTTGGCCCTGCTCGGGGTCATTGATGCCACTGCCCACTACTATCCTATGCGTACTATTATCGCAGATGAGCGCCAAAGCCACTCTCCATGTTTTTCGCTGTATCGTTGAATCCTTGTATGTCTATCACGTCGTTTCTCCATGGCCTACTATTGTTATTATTGGAATACATCGCAGGTGGTTTGGGGTAACCATTTCCATCGCCTGGATATGGCAAATAGGGCCCTGTGGCCGCAGCCGAAATGGAAGGCCGGGAGAGGGCGTTGGCTTGCTTGGATTTTGCATCACTGCTTCCACTGGACCATGCCACAGCTCTGGCGGATGGGTGCTTGTTATGAGAGTCGATGGTGGCTTTGTTGTCTCCTTCACTCTTTAAATTGAGCATCAAGTGGGAAACAATGACAATCTGTGCAAAGGGGATTAGTACTTGTATCGGTCAATAGACACGAAGTTAGATCGATGGGCGTTACACAGCACCACTCTCCTTGCGGTCGAATGGGACAACGAAGAAAGCTCACCGTGAGAGTGTGCATGAAAGAGGCCTGAATAACTTTCAGGGGGCCTTCGGCAATTACATACGTGAGTATCATCATGATATTTACTCTTAGGAATTTTAAAAATTTCAGGAATCAGTTGGCGCAGAAATGCGATGAGAAAAGGGATAGCTCACGAAACGATGGCTCCGAAGTACCTGGGGCCTCTTAGTCAGTACTCGCTGTCAATTACAGGAAAGTTGAGAAGTCTCTCACACGACACCGTCACGGAGCATGAGTTCCACGAGGCGGCAGCGTACTCCTTGTTTGTAGAGGTAGAAGGAACGGCCGAGGGTGAGGGCAAAGACCGTACTGGACGAAATTTAATAACCTGACCAGGTCATGTACGATGTACATACCAGTCGAAGAATGTCGTCCCCACCCAGAGTGAGACAGGCGACGATCCTCTGGTTGAAACTTAGTAAAGAGGAGGCTGGAAGCCAGAGGACGCACGATTCTGGTGTAAAGGCGAGAATACAATCCTTGTAAGGAGGAGGAAGTGGTACATTGACCGCAAATTTCAGTGGCCCTGAGTGGACGGAGGTCAAGTCATATAGAAGAATGGAATGAAGATGGACTCACAAAATTGAAGACCCAAGGTGATCATATACGTCAAGATTAAGCCCATAAGAACGATTCTGTTTTGACGGTACAAGATCCTATTTAACGGCTGCGTATGAAGCTCAGAACAAGACTTGAGGTGCGCTCATACCAGGTACGAAGGATGAGAATGCCTAATCGGGTAGTCAAGGCACCACAACTTAGCGGGAAAATGTCAACTTACTGGCTATGCAAATATGGGCAGGGACAGTGAGTAAAAACGGATAGAGATAAAAATGGCCGCACGACTAGGTACCTGTCAGAGAGCCTTCTGTTCATTTGGAATGCCATTACATGCCTCCGGTGTCCATCCAGTGTAGAGGAAGGCCCACAACTCGACGACCCAGATGAGAAGATTATAATATCGGTGCTTTGTCAGAATCAGTGACCTGCTTTGTGAAGTGATTCAGTATCCTGCTACTCACAAACATCCACAGGCCTTTAGCAAGACTCCTAGGCTGCATCCAAATCCGCTCTACTTCGACGGAGAACGTCAGAAAGACGTCATAATATACCATTATTACACAGGCCACCACATAGTAGCGAGCTGCTGCACTATCGGTGTATATGGTCAGCAGGAAACGAAGGGCTCAATGGCGGTCCGCACGTGTCAACGCCGAGCTCGACTAAGACGGGGATTGGGGGACGTGCTGGGCCCGACATGATTATACGGGTTGTGTTTAGAGTCGTCTGTATCTGCGAGTTCTGTCGCGTAAAGCGCGGGGAAGGGGAGTAGGAACTTCAAGGGAGGGGGCTTTTAGATGACTGTTCCCCGTGGAGCGGGACTGCCATA
>Ga0307513_10001609_pt1 | contig 32399 bp, 25 predicted proteins | sample 15_EM_MG_FD_202174 | JGI IMG/M metagenome (GOLD analysis project Ga0307513, IMG submission 202174) | Populus trichocarpa ectomycorrhiza microbial communities from riparian zone in the Pacific Northwest, United States - 15_EM | ecosystem: Host-associated > Plants > Roots > Unclassified | place... | reverse complement strand
TGCGGTAGTCAGTCTGGTTGCGGGCCTAGGTGCCGCGGATGCCTGCATTGACGTCGACTGGACTTGAAGCGTGCACATCCTGTTTTTGACTGACAACTTTCCGCCGGAAGTCGTTGCTCCTGCAAGCCGTACCTACGAGCACTGCTGCGAGTGGGTGCGTCAAGGCGCGAAGGTAACGGTCATCACTTGCGCACCGAATTTTTATATGCGCTACCGGACCCAAGGACCGATTGCCGGCCAGCACTGCAGCCGCACGGTTCCGGCGAAGCGCATGCTGGGTATCCTGAAGAACTTGCAGAGAAGAAACCAATGAGTACGGAACAACCGACCGGAAGAGACGCTGTTATTGGGGACCGGGAAAACCACAGCGTGGTACTACGCCAAGAATCATCTGCGATGCGACTATTGCGGGCGCTTGGGTTCGAGCGTGTAGCGTGGTCGTTGCGGCGACTTCACTGTCCAGTTGCCAAGGACGCGCTCGTATTGGAGGTCGGATCAGGCGGTAAACCGTATCCGCGCGCGGATGTATTGCTGGACGCATATGAAAACACGAGGGAGCGGAACTGGGAGCCGCTCAAGGCCGATCGACCGACCGTTCTCGGGTTTGTGGAGAAATTGCCGTTCCGCGACAAGGCGTTCGATTTCGTCATTGCTTCGCATGTCCTCGAGCACTCTGCGGATCCGGAGCAATTCATTGCCGAGCTGCAGCGTGTGGCCAAGGCCGGATACATCGAGGTGCCGGATGCGTTTTTCGAGCGCATCAATCCCCTACTGGATCATCATCTCGAGATCACGCAACGCGACGGTCGCCTTGTGATTCGCAAGAAGCCGTCGCCTGTCGTCGATCAAAACCTCGTTGAGTTGTACGAGGATCGCGCAAAAAAGTATGTAACCACCGAACTGTTCGTGGGGCATCCGTTTGCCTTTCATGTGCGCTACTACTGGCATGAAAAGATAGACTTTGAGGTGGTAAACCCGCAGATTGATGCCGCTTGGGTCGCGCAGGTAACGGAAGCGCCTTTGTTTGACACAAGCCTTTTGGGATCCAGTTTGCGTCATCGCGTGCAAGGGGCTGTTCTCAATCTGCTGCAAAAAATCAGTCGCGGACGGCGCCGTCAGATCGACCTGCAGAAATTGCTTCGCTGCCCGGCATGCTTGAACGAGGAGTTGGTGTCCGAGCCTGATCATGTCCTCTGCAGCAAGTGCAATCGAACTTACCCAATTAGAAATGGTCTCCCGGTGATGCAGGTGTCGGAGGCCAGCGTCATTTCATGACTTTGCACAGCTGTTGCATCTGCGATCCTTTCTAACAAGTCGCTGAATGGACATTCAGTTTCGCGCTTCAGATTTGCAGCAGTACGCCCGAACTCGTGCAGCTTTTCGTGAGGATGCAGACTGATGTCGCATCACTCCATCTCGCTCAGACTGAGCGTCACCGCCAACTACGCCAGTCAGCTCTATACGGCGCTGATCAGCATCCTGCTCATTCCTCTGTATCTGCGAATGATGGGAGCGGAGGCTTACGGTCTCATTGCCTTTTTTTCGATGCTGCAATCCTGGTTCATCGTGCTGGACTTGGGGCTGACCCTGACGATCGCTCGCGAGTCTGCGCGCTACTTCGGCGGTGCGTTGGCGCCGCTGGAATACAGGCGCCTGTATCGCGTACTTAGTCTGATCTTCGTGGTTGTGGCAGTCGCCGGTGGCGGCGCGCTTGTCGCGCTGGCGCCTCTCATCGCGAAACGCTGGCTGAATCTGCGCGAATTGCCGGTCGACGACATCGTTCTGGCCTTGCAGATCATGGGCCTCAGCGTCGCGATGCGCTGGATGGGTGGCCTTTATCGCGGCGTTGCCACTGGCGCCGAGCGGTTCGTGTGGCTCAGTGGCTTCAATACCTTCATCGCGACAATGCGCTTTGCGGCCGTGTTTGCGTCGATGGAGCTTTGGGGCTACACGCCCAAAGTATTTTTCCTGCATCAAATGGCCGTTGCCGCGATGGAGCTGGGTATCTTGTACATGGTGGCCAGAAGGCTTGTGCCGCGGCCGGCAATCGGCGATCCACCGACCGGCTGGTCATTCGCACCGATTGCCATGCGGCTTCGATTCTCGCTGGCAATCGCATTCACGTCCGCGGTCTGGATCATTGTCACGCAGGTCGACAAACTCATCCTTTCCGGCGTGCTTACGCTGGCCGAGTACGGTTTCTTCATGCTGGCAGTGCTGGTTGCTAGTGGTATCACGACCGCGACCGGCCCGATCGGCACAGCCTTGCTGCCGCGGCTGGCGCGACTGCATGCACAAGGCGATCACACCGAAATCGTGCGGCTCTATCATCGCTTTGCGCAATTGGTCGGAGTGGTCGCTATTTCGTTGACCGTCGCGCTCGCGAGTAGCGCCGAGTCGCTGTTGTTCGCCTGGACCGGGGACCGCGAACTCTCGCGCGCGGCATCGCCCATCCTTCGCCTTTATGCTATCGGCAATGGCCTGCTGGCCATGAGTGCGTTTCCTTTCTACATACAGTACGCGCGCGGCAAACTCCGCTATCACCTGATCGGCAATATTGGGCTGACCGTGCTGCTGATTCCCGGCATCGTGTTCGCTGCCCTGCACTTCGGCGGTGTCGGTGTAGGCTGGGTTTGGGTGGGCATGAACGTGTTGTACCTGTTTGGATGGGTGGCCTTCGTGCATGGCCGACTGGAGCCAGGTCTGCATGTCGAATGGATCCAGCGTAACGTGCTGAAGATCTTGGTTCCGACCTCTTTGGTCGGTGTCGCGGCTGCGCTGTTACATCACGAGGAATTTGTTAGCCGCTGGACTGCAATAGTAGACGTCGCACTGATTTCGACTGCCTGCGTAGCTACCGCTTGTCTGGCCTCCCCCGATATTCGGCGTCACTTGCCCAGGAGTCGGTAGCAATTGCCTATGGAGCCAATAGCCGTGCAACCAACCGTCAGCGTCTGCATGATTTCCTACAACCACGGGAAATTCATCGCCCAGGCAATCGAAAGCATTCTCTCTCAAAAGGTCGATTTTTTGATTGAGCTCATCATCGGCGACGATTGCAGCACAGACAACACTTTCGATATCTGTGAGGTCTACGCCCGCAAGGACCCTCGGGTCCAATTGCTTCCACGTGAAAAAAATCTCGGCGTGATGCCGAACTTCAGTCGTACCTTGCAGGCATGTACTGGAAAGTATGTTGCCGTGTGTGAGGGCGATGATTACTGGAGTGACCCGCACAAGCTTGATGTTCAAGTCGCCTTTTTGGACGCCCACCCGGACTACGCTGGTGCTGCCCACCAGTCAGACGTCATCACGGAGGAACGCTTCGTACGCAAGTTCAAGTTGGGTGTCCCTGAAACAATCGCGACGAATGATCTGACTGCAGGTCGCCTGTTCCACACCGCGTCGGTGGTCTTCCGTCGCGAGGCGGTTGATCTCTTCTGTCGCGCCCCTCTGGTGTTGTCTTGCGATCGCCTCCTGAATTTTTGCATCTCTTTCATTGGCAATATCCACTACAGCGACGAAACGATGTGCGCCTATCGACTGCATGGTGGAGGCATGTCGTCTAACGTGACTGTAGAACAACTGAAGCTGGATTTGAGCTGCGTTGACTATCTGAGGTCGATCGAGCCTAACTTCCCAAGTCAGCAATATCGATCCTACGTCTACGCCACCATTGGACTTTGTCGACGCGCCACACGGAGCCAGAAGGTGTACTACATGGGCATTTCCTTCGTGCTTTCCTTTGCAACCTTTCCGCGGAACCTCCTGCTCTTTGGAGCGCACTTGGGTCGGGCGTTTGGCCAAAAACTGTCACGCTCGTGACGGCAGCCAATCGCCGTCCTGCCTGCGATCGGAAATCTGCAGGCTGCCTTCCTTATTGGAGGTCGGCTAAGAGGATGACCTGGTGACTGCTGCCCAGAATTCGCCGCGTCACTTCCAGTCTCATGAGGCAGGGACTGGCTGAGCAGTTCGCCAGCGTACGCCGCGATTCGCAATTTGAAGCAGCAAGAGCGCGACAACGACGAACCAGAAATACGCAGCCTCGAGCGGACTGACCATCATTCCCATCATCCAGGCCGAGGCCAACATGAAAAACAGGGCTCCATGCCGCCAGGACAAGTGACTGCGGTAACGGGCATTGGTTACAGCGGCGCCGTAGAGAGCGCCTCCCACGAAAATGCCCACGACGTTCAAGTCCCTGTAGAGGGTAAAAAGTATTGTCCCGAATGCATTGAACCGCATCGTATCGTTCGCGCCAATATCGATCGCCGTATCGGTGAATTCCGAATTGGCGAAACTCGCCGCCTGGAATTCAACCGAAAGCGGCTTCAGAAAATTTTCCAGCACCTGCTCCAGAAAGCCAAGCGAGGAGCGACCGAAACTGGGAACGTGCAAGATGCTTTCTGGATCGAGGTATTGCTGATCATAGAAAGAGAAGCCCACCAGATGGTACCCAATAATGTAGCGTTGCAGACCTCCCATGACGTCTCCACCAATCCGGTTGGCGGCTGACGCCACCAGCCCAACGCAAAGAATAGCCGCGACAACCAGCATCCTCCGATTGAGCTGCCCTCGGCGTTGCACGGCAACCAGGGCATAGAACACCATGAGCCAGAACAGATGAATGACCGGGTAGTTGATTTGCCAAAGATAGGAATAGCAGAGAAAGCTTGCCAGGCAAGCGAAGAACACTTTGCGCAAGCCCGACAGATCAACCGCCAGAGCCGTCACGAGAACCGTGTAGGCGAGCGGAAACGCCAGAATCTTCGTAAGGACGTCGAGTGAGTGCGATCCGGTAGCCTGGGGAACGTCGTAAGCCTGTGACACCCTCAATTTGGCGAAATACTCGACGAAACTGACCTCAAAGGCGCCCGCCGTGTACAGGCTCAACAGGAGCATGAACAGAGTGCCAAACGCCGCGAACCCCAGCACCCACCGAACGCGCGTCGCACCCAGTCGCAGACCCCGCGTACCAATGGAACTCATTTGGGCCTTGTAGGGCCGCAATCGTTTCATGAACAGATGGCCGAGCAGGAATGAGCCGATCAGCAGCAAATACTGGGCGAGCGTTTCGAAGGATGGCGTCAGGAACTGATTGAGGGATGTACATGAAATACCAATCCACAACAGCCACCAGTAAGCCATCAGGTGGATAGGGAAGTCGACAGACTTCAGGTAGCGCATGCGATTTCTTTCCGGTCAGGCACTTTGCAGCCAGTTGGAAAACAAGCGTCGTCATGGCAGGGGTTGAGAACGATGCCGATCAGCGTGGTGTAAAGCTGAGCAGCATAATTGGTGACGACGTTCAGCTTGAGCGACATGGCGTCACACGGCATCACTCTTCGTCCGCATGAACCGGCGCTCGAGTTCCAGCAGGTCACGGGAGCGCTCACGAAGCCGTCGAGCTGGAACCCCCACGTAGATGCCGAACGCGGGGCTGTGGCCGCGCATCATGCTGAGCGCACCCACGGCCACTCCATCCTCGATCACCGCACCCGGCAGCACCACCGAACCACTGCCGATCACAACGTGGCGACCGATGGTTACCGGCGCATGCTCTACGGCCTTGAACTCGTCGGGCACAGTTGGGTTGGTCATCGTCGCGCCGGAATAGTCGTCGCTACTTGAGTAGATGGCAACGCGCGACGAGATGTTCGCGAAATCTGCCAAGTTGATGGCCCCCGCACCGATCAGGCAGGAGTAAACCGCCAAGTGCACGTGGCTCCCGATACAGATACCCCCCTTGCCTGCAGACAGCACGCAAAAATCGTCGATGCGAACGTCGCTGCCCAGGTGAATTCGAGATGCACCGTAGAAAGACGCTCTGTCCGAGATCTGCACATTTTTACCGACCGATGCAAAGCCCATGGCGGCCAGCGCTTCGGCATTCAGCAAAGCCATGTCACGCCCCACGTATCAGATCGATGACGCGCTGCTGATCGAAGGCCTCCAGCCCGGGATAGATTGGCAGGCACAGCACGCGATCGGATGCAGTCGCCGCGACGGGCAGATTCGGCCGCTGCGAGGAGGGCAGGGCGCGATACATCGGGAAATCGGAGATCAATGGATAAAAGTATCGTCGTGAAAAAATGCTGCGCGCTTTTAGCTTCAGATAGAGCTCGTCGCGGGTTATCCCGTATTCATCGTCGACCAGTACGGGAAAATACGAGTAGTTGTCGCGGTAGCCTTCTGCCTTGGTGGACGCGAGCGCCAGGCAACGCAAACCGGGCACTTCCCCCAGTTGCTCACGGTAGTTCCGGTCTATTTCGGCGCGACGCGACAGGGCCTTGTCGACGTATTTCAACTGCAGCAAACCGAAAGCGGCATTGAACTCGCTCATCTTGCCGTTGATGCCCGGCGCGACAACGGTTACCTCGTCGGTGAAACCGAAATTTTTGAGCCGATCGATGTGAGTCTTGGTCTTCGCGTCCGGGCAGATGATGGCGCCACCCTCGAAGGTGTTGAACACCTTGGTGGCATGGAAACTCAACACCGAAAGGTCGCCGTGACGCAGCACGCTACCTTCCTGGTTCGCTACTCCAAACGCGTGCGCTGCGTCGTAGATGACACGCAGATTGTAACGGTCGGCAATACCTTGGATTGCCTTGACGTCACAGGGATGTCCGTAACAGTGAACGGCCAGAATTGCAGTTGTGCGAGGCGTGATCGCGGCCTCGATCCTGGCCGGATCGATGTTCAGAGTGGCGGGATCGACATCCACGAATACCGGCGTGATGCCGTTCCAGAGCAGCGAGTGAGCCGTCGCAACGAATGAATAAGGCGTGGTGATGACCTCACCGGTTATTCGCAGCGCCTGGAGGGCGGTGACCAGGCCTATTGTTCCATTCGTCACCAGAGCCAAATGCGGAACACCTAAATGCTCGCACAGCGCCTGCTCAAGTTGCTGATGGAATGGCCCACCATTCGTCAGTATCTTGTTGCCCCATATCTGCTGCAGATATGGAGTGAATTCATCCAGCGGCGGAAGGAAGGGCTGGGTGACGTAGATGTTCTTTTCCATTGTCTATCGGTAGTCCTGCCGGTTTCGAAGGCCGCATCGGCTTCAATGCACATTCCACTGAGCATCTTTTCTGTAGCTCTCGTACATGAAGATTCCAACTACGGTAAGAAAGAGTGCGAGTACGAGCCCCATGACGACCATAAGGAGTTTTTGCGGGCTGACCTTATCCTTGGGTTCAGGCACGAACGCCCGCTCCACTACCCTGAATGCATACTCCTGGCGGGTATTTGCCAGCATGCGCCGCTTGATTTCCGCTTCCATCAACCGATTGACGGCCTCTCGGGTGCCGATATCCAGAGTGGCGTCGAGCTCCTTCTTGAGGAATCCGACAGACGCATCTGCTTGTCGCTGCGCGCGCAGCCGCATCTCGCCATTGAGTCTGGAGGTCAGCTTGTTTGCCCAATCGGCCGCCTGATCAGGGTTCCCCCAATCGATACTCAAGGTCACGAGTGATGTTTTCTTGTCATCGGAAACTTTCAATGCCTGCTTCACAAAGAACCGGTATGCATCACCCGCCGTCGGAACCCGGTCTCCGGTAACGGCCCAGGAATTCGTCTTGGCATTCCAGCGTTTGGAAAAGAGAATCGGAAGCAAGTGCTCTTCGGCAAAGAAAGATTCCAGAAATTGCCTGGACCTCAGCACAGCCAGCGCTTCGGGCGTACGGGATCCACCGCCGCCAACGTTTAACCCGACCAGGGAAGCAAGACCACCCAATTGCCCCACAGCTGAACCCAAAGCCCCATTTGCCCCGGCATCATCGACCGGCACCATTACAACCGAGGCGCGATAGACCGGGGACATCACCAGGGACAAACCCAGAGCCGACAAACTACCAAGCGCGGCTGCGGCGACGATCCACCAACGTCTTCGCCAGAGCAGCCTGAGCGCACTGCCGAGGTCAATCTCATCGTTCACATGGGCTTCCGGGTTACTCACTGTTCACCGTGCTAGGAGCAATTCAATGAGTGGATAGCAGCTGGCAGGCATTTGGTTGGCCGGAGTTGAACCGGCGATGCCTGTTCTGGCGGGAGATCAGGCCGTGATCGGCGCAAACCGCATGGCTCTGCTTTTCGCAAGTCGCGAGAGCCAACTTGCGACCAAGATGTTTGCAAGTATCTCTATCGGGCCGCTTGCGATACAGGTGCGAGGCCACAGTCTGGACTTCTCCCATTACCATCACTTCCCGACGCTGCTCCGGAATTTTCAAGACACCTATCGATCATTGCCCGTCGGCGACGACTGGCCCCAGGTTGGAACCGCCACTGCAGCAAGCACAAACGGAACAGCTCAGATGCCCTGGTTTGCGATGTCATGAGCCAACGGATTGTAGCTCACACTATGCATGACGCTGGTGACGATTGCGACGCAACTGAGCCCGTCGACCACTGCCGCCGCTGGGCGCTTGGCCGCCGGGCTGACGTACATTTGCGAGGTGGGGCGGCATGTCGCTTCCGGCGTGCCGTCCCGATCCTGCATCGTAGGGGTAGACTCGCGCGACCTTGAAATCATCGCGGCAGGGAAGTGCGCGCTAGCGAGGAGTCCCTCGCGAAGAACATCGGCGCGTCCACCGCCGCGCGGGCGGCCAGCGTGCCGGTCATCGCCTATCCAGAGGAACTGCCGATCTCGGCAGCGCCTGCCGACATCCGTCGCGCGATCGAGCTCATGACCGACGGCATCCTGCTCGCCGAGACTTGTCACGCTGTTTGGATTGTGACGCTTCGAGTGGGAATGTCGCGGCGTATCGCTACTCAACAGGACTGTATTTGCCGCTGTTTCACACCCACTGTTCATCAGTCAGCTTGATCACGCGAGCGATTTTACATGCGCATCGATCGTTTCGAAATTTTGAGATAGGTTCTACAGTGGGTGACGTAATTCGTAAGGTGCTTCTGTGAGGATCCTGCTGCTCAGCTTCTATTTCCGGCCAGATCTCTCGGCAGGGTCGTTTCGTGCGACGGCATTGGTGGAAGCGCTGCGCGCGCGCTTGGCGCCGGGCGATGAGATCGATGTCGTCACCACGGAACCGAACCGCTACCGCTCCTTTACCGCCGCCCGGGTGGCTGATGAAATCGACGGCGGCGTGAAAATCCACAGGATCAGGCTCCCGCTTCACAGCAGCGACATGCTAGGGCAGGCAAAAGCCTTCCTGACCTTCGCGAAGCAAGCCGCGAAAATCACTCGCGGGCAGCAATATGACTTCGTGTATGCCACGTCGTCGCGTCTCATGACGGCGGCGCTCGGCGCACGCCTGGCGCGCCGGGCACGTTGTCCGCTGTACCTCGACATCCGCGACCTGTTCGTCGACACCATCGGCGACATCCTGCCGCGCAGCATTGCGCCGCTGGCACGCGTCTGCTTCGGCTTGATCGAACGTTGGACCATGCGCAGTGCCGAGACGGTGAACCTCGTTTCGCGCGGCTTCGAGAGCTATTTCACCGCCCGTTATCCGGGTGCGCGCCTGCAATGGTTCACAAACGGAATCGACGATGACTTCACCGCGGCCGGCGTGGTGCCGGGCAACGCGCGCGCCGTGGGGTCGCCATTGCGCGTGGTTTACGCCGGAAACATCGGCGAAGGGCAGGGCTTGCACGCCATCCTGCCCGCCCTCGCACAGCGCATGGGCGACAGGACTTGGTTCGTAGTCATCGGTGACGGTGGTCGCCGCGCGCAGCTGGTCGAACGACTCGCCGCCGCCGGGGTGACCAATGTCGAGCTGCGTGCCCCAGTGAAACGCGACCAGCTCATTGAGGAGTATCGCGCGGCCGATGTGCTCTTCCTGCATCTCAACGACCACGCAGCCTTTGAACGCGTACTGCCTTCCAAGATTTTCGAGTATGCGGCCATGGGAAAACCGGTATGGGCCGGTGTCGCCGGCTATGCGGCGAATTTTCTCGCGCAGGAAGTCAGCAATGCGGCGGTGTTCCAGCCCTGCGACGCGGACAGCGCCATGCGCGAGTTCGAGAAGCTCAAGCTTGTCGACGCGACGCGCGGCGAATTCGTCCGCAAGTTCGCGCGGCCCGACATCATGCGCCGCATGGCGCAGGACGTGCTCGAGACCCCGGTGCGCTGCAGATCATGAATGAGTGCGTGCTCGTCAGCGGAGCGAGTGGATTCGTTGGGTCGGCCCTGGTCACACGGCTGGCGCGAGACGCGCGAGTTGTGGTGCGTGCGGCGGTGCGGCGCGCGGATTGGAGCGCTCCGCCGGGGGTCGAGGTAACGAAAGTCGCTGACTTGGCCCCCGATACCGACTGGAGAACCGCGTTACAGGGCGTTCAGTACGTGGTGCACACGGCGGCGCGTGTTCACGTGATGCAGGATCGCGCCGCCGATCCGCTGCGGGAGTACCGCTACAGCAACGTGCAGGGAACACTGGCGCTGGCGCGCCAGGCCGCTGCTCTGGGAGCGCGCCGCTTCGTTTTCATCAGCTCGATCAAGGTGAACGGTGAAACCACCGCGGCGGGAAAACCATTTCGTGCGCACGATACGCCGCAGCCCGTCGATCCGTACGGTGTGTCCAAGTTCGAAGCCGAGGCCGGGCTGAAGGAAATTGCCGCCTCGACCGGTATGCAGCTCGTGATCATCCGGCCGCCGCTCGTCTACGGACCTGGTGTCGGAGCCAACTTCCGAAAGCTGATGCAGTGGCTGCACGCGGGCAAGCCCCTCCCGTTCGGCGCCATCGACAATCGTCGCAGTCTCATCGGAATCGACAACCTGGTCGATCTGATCACGTTGACGTTGGAACATCCCGCGGCGTCGGGCCAGGTGCTGCTAGCCTCTGATGATGAAGACATCTCCACCACGGCACTGATGCAGCGCCTCGGTCTGAAACTGCAGCGGCCAGCGCGTTTGTTGCCGGTGCCTCCCGCGCTGCTGCGGTTGGGCGCCGCGCTGGTGGGAAAGTCGGCTGCGATTTCGCGCCTGTGCGAGTCACTTCAGCTCGACGTATCAGCCACGCGCAGTGCGCTCGCCTGGTCCCCTCCGGTAAGCTTGGACGAAGGTCTCACGAGGACTGCCGCAGGATTCTTGAGTGAAACGCGCCTGTGATCTGTTCCTGGCGCTGTGTGCCAGCTTGGTGTTCGCGATTCCAATTCTCGTCGTGGCGATGATGGTGAAGTTCACGTCCGCAGGTCCCGTGCTCTACTGGTCTGAACGGGTCGGCCGGCGCAATCGAAACTTCTCCATGCCGAAGTTTCGCAGCATGCGCGTTGGCACGCCCGCCGTCGCCACGCATCTGCTCGCGAATCCTGGCGCTTACCTGACTCCGGTTGGATCTTTTATCCGGCGCACCAGCCTCGACGAGCTGCCGCAGCTATGGAGTATCTGGCGGGGCCACATGAGTTTCGTGGGGCCGCGGCCGGCGCTCTTCAATCAGCGGGATCTCATCAAGGCGCGGACCGCGGCGGGCGTTGATCAGCTGATTCCAGGGCTCACGGGCTGGGCGCAGGTCAACGGGCGCGATGATCTGCCGATTCCCAGGAAAGTGGAGCTCGACAGCGAATACCTGCGGCGTCAGTCATTTCTGTTCGACGTCAGGATCCTCTGGCTGACGGCCATCAACGTCCTTCGCAGCAAGGGCGTCTCTCACTGACCAGGCAATGGCCACGCCAGCTCCACTATGCCAGCGATCGCTCGCGCAGGCGCTGCACCGCGCGCGTCGCCGCGCTGCCGTCCCACAACGCCGGCCTATGCCCGGAACACGTCGCCGCGCCAAGACTGTCGTTGAGACGCGCCAGCAGATTTTCAGGCTTGACCAATTGGTTGGACCCTTCGGTAACCGTGACCGGCCGCTCGGTGTTTTCGCGCAGCGTGAAGCAAGGAATGCCGAGGTAGGTAGTCTCTTCCTGCACGCCACCCGAGTCGGTGATCACCGCGGCGCAGTTGCTCACCAGGTTCATGAATTGCACGTAGCCCATCGGCTCGATCGCGCGCACTCGACCGGATGCGAGTAGCTTGGCCTCGAGGTTGAACTCCAGCAGCTTCTTGCGCGTGCGCGGATGGACGGCGAACACCAGCGGTAGTCGCTCGGCAACCTGCGTCAGTACGCTGACGAGCTTTCCCAGCGTTTGAGGTGAATCGACGTTCGAGGGGCGGTGCAGGGTCACCACGCCGAACTTGCGCGGCTCGAGGCCGAGCGTTGCGACCGTGGTGTCAGCGGCAATGGCGTCGCGCATCATTTCGTAACTGTCGATCATGATGTTGCCGATGAAATCGATGCGCTCCTTCGCCACACCTTCGGCGATGAGGTTCTCATCGGCGTCGGGCGAGGGCGTCCACAAGACGTCGGCGATGGCGTCCGTGACCAGGCGATTGATCTCTTCGGGCATGCGGCGGTCGCGGCTTCTGAGGCCGGCTTCGAGATGCACGACCGGGATCAGCAGCTTCGCGCCCACCATGGCGCAGGCGGCGGTGGAATTGACGTCGCCCACCACGATGATCCAGTCGGGTTTTTCGGCCAGCGCGACCTTCTCGTAGGCGATCATCACATTGCCGGTCTGCTCGGCGTGCGATCCGCTGCCAACTTCCAGGTGGAAATGCGGCGATGGCAGGCGCAGGTCCCGAAAGAAGGCATCCGACATGTTGTGGTCGTAGTGCTGGCCGGTGTGCACGATTGAAGTACGACACCAGCTTTCCTTCGACAACGCGTGGTACAGCGGTGCGATCTTCATGAAGTTGGGCCTGGCGGCCGCGATGAGGTGGATCAGTTTCATTCACATCAACCAGGGCGACCAGGAAAGCGGGCGTGCGAGCCTACACGAATTGGCGGGACGGGTCGCGCGATGCGCGGCAGCGGGCGCGACCCGTGATTCGTCACGGTCCTCGTTCGCAGGCATGCCGTACGCAACGCGTTGCTTGGGCATGCCCGGTGCGTGCAGATGGCATCGTTCGGTAGTTCGTTAGCGACGACAGGACGAATGGCAGGAGGGGTGAGTAGCGAGCGAGTATCTGGGACTCGTGCTGGCGGCTCTGGAGTTGGCTGCGCTGCGCGAGCAGGTTTTTGAGTCCCTGTCTTCGGCCCACCCGAGGCGTACCGTCCTGGACACTGGGAAAGCCGACTCGAAGGGCTTGGAACGTCTGGTTAGACAAGTTCTCGGCCTGCTTGTCGCTCGAACGTCGTCAATTCGCGACGTCGGCCTAATCCTGGCGACAATCGTTTTCAAGGGTTGACGGAAATAGCCGATAGACATTGGCGAAAATTCTTGTTTGGAGGTGTGAGAAAACGACACTTCGTGACACATAATCACATGGCGGGCGAAAGTTTCACGCAAAATGTTTGCTATCGAAGGACACGCGCAGCCACTGAGTCGAACGGCAGGTTCGTTTGGGTGGGGCAGCAATTTCAAAATTGGATGAAAAGTGCGTAGAACAAGGAAGAGACGGTACCGCAATCGCATGATGCGACGCAGGACCGCACATCTGATGAACAACGTTAGATTCCTCGGCCGGCGGGCCAAGCAGTTGCTGATGGTTCTGTGCGATGTCGTCGCCATGCCGGCGGCTCTATGGACCGCCTTCCTGCTCCACTCCGGTACCGCTACCGTCGAGTTTCACCCCAACACCTGGCTGTACGCGTCCACCATCCTGTTCACCGTCCCGGTGTTCACGCGCCTCGGACTCTATCGCGCGGTAATCCGCTTCCTCGGCATCCATGCGGCGCTCGCCATCGTGCTTGGTGTGAGCGTTTCGACGATATCGTTAGTGCTCATCAACCGGTTCTTCATCGAATCGCCTGTGCCTATCGCCGTGTTCGCCATCTACTTCGCCCTTGGGGTGCTGTACGTCGGCGCCTCACGCTTCGGCGCGCGCGAATTGCTCCGTATGGGCAATGTGAGTGCCAAGCCCGTGGGAATCTACGGCGCCGGCGCGGCCGGGGCGCAGCTGTGCACCTCGCTCACGACCAGCCTGCACTTTCGGCCGTTGGCGTTCGTCGACGACAATCAGAAATTTCATGGCGCGCGCGTATGCGGTCTGCAGGTGTATCCGCCGGACAAACTACTCGAGTTGCGCCAGCTGCGCGGCGTCGAGCTGGTGTTCCTCGCGTTGCCCAGTGCGTCGCGCCGCCGGCGCAGCGAGATAATCGAAAAGCTGACTGCGCAGGGTTTCAAGGTTCAGACCGTCCCGGACATCAGCGAGATCGTTTCCGGTCAGGCGCGACTCGACGAAGTGCGCGACATCGATGTCCACGATCTTCTCGGCCGCGATCCAGTTCCGCCGAACCCTGCGCTGCTGAGCGCATGCATACGCGGCAAGTCCATCCTGGTTACCGGGGCCGGAGGGTCCATCGGATCCGAGTTATGCCGGCAGATCATGGAGCTGTCACCGCGCCGCCTGGTGTTGCTGGAGGCATCCGAGCTCGCGCTTTACGAGATCGAGCGGGAGCTGCGTTCGCTCAACGCACGTCTCGGCAATCGCATCGAACTCGTTGCTCTGCTCGGAAATGCGCACCATAAACACCGTGTGCGCGAGATCATGACCACGTTCTCGATCCAGACCGTGTATCACGCGGCGGCTTACAAGCACGTGCCGATCGTCGAACACAACATGATCGAGGGCATTCACAACAACATCTTCGCCACCTACAACACGGCGGAAGCGGCGATGGAGTGCCGCGTCGAGACTTTCGTTCTCGTCTCCACCGACAAGGCCGTCAACCCGACCAACGTGATGGGTTGCACCAAGCGGGTCGCAGAGATGGTGTTGCAGGGTCTGCAGCAACGCGGCCACGGCACGCGATTCTGCATGGTGAGATTCGGCAACGTGCTCGAGTCCTCGGGCTCGGTGGTGCCGTTGTTCCGCGAACAGATCCGTGACGGCGGGCCGGTCACCGTCACCCACCCTGATGTGATCCGCTACTTCATGACCATTCCGGAAGCGGCACAGCTGGTGATCCAGGCGGGATCCATGGGGTCGGGGGGCGATGTGTTCGTGCTCGACATGGGCAGCCCCGTTCGTATCGCGGATCTGGCGAAACGCATGATCCAGCTCGCGGGTTACACCTTGCGCGACGAGAAACACCCGGACGGTGACATCGAAATCCGCTTCACCGGGTTGCGTCCGGCCGAAAAGCTGTTCGAAGAACTGCTCATCGGCAAGAGCGTCACCGGCACTGAGCATCCGCGAATACTGCGCGCCATGGAGCACAGTCTCTCCTGGGAGCAGATCCGCCACGTGCTCGATGAACTGGCCCATTGCTCGATCCGCTTCGACTGCGAGCGCGCCCGTGAAGTGCTTTTGCGCGCCGTGCCTGAATATCAGCCCACGGAGAAGGTGCAGGACCATGTCTGGCTGCAGGGCGGTTCGCGCATCAGCGGTGCGGTGCTGGCCGACGATGAGAAGGTTCGCGAGCTTTCAGCCTTCCGGCCCCGGCCCTGAGTCACATTCCTGGGGTCTTACGCCGTCTTGCGGTTCCCGTGTAGCGGGAATTCGTTAGAATTCCGCCCCTTGCGCCCATCCCGGGCGGTTCAGGGAACACATGCGAGTAACCATATTCGGGTCCGGCTACGTGGGCCTCGTCACCGGTGCATGCCTTGCCGATGCCGGCAATGACGTGCTCTGCGTCGATGTCGACGCCAAAAAGATCGAAGGCCTCAAACGGGGCGAAATCCCCATCCACGAGCCCGGCCTCGACGCCCTGATCAAGACCAATGCCGATGCCGAGCGCATGCGGTTCACGACCTCCGCTGAAGAAGGCGTGGCACATGGTCAGCTGCAGATCATCGCCGTCGGAACGCCGCCGGACGAAGACGGCTCGGCCGACCTCAAGTACGTGCTCGCGGTGGCCCGCTCGATCGGCGAGCACATGACCGAATACAAGGTGGTGGTCACCAAGTCCACGGTTCCGGTCGGCACCAGCGACAAGGTCGCCGCCGCCGTCACCGAGTCGCTCACCAAGCGCAAGGCGGAACTCGAATTCGACGTCGTGTCGAACCCGGAATTCCTGAAGGAAGGCGCGGCCATCGAAGACTTCATGCGTCCGGATCGCGTGGTCGTCGGCGCCGACAATCCGCGCGTCACCGAACTGCTGCGCGCGCTGTACGAGCCGTTCACGCGCAGCCGCGAAAAAATCGTCGTCATGGATCTGCGCTCGGCCGAGCTAACAAAGTACGCGGCCAACGCGATGCTCGCCACCAAGATCAGCTTCATGAACGAGCTGGCGAATCTCGCCGAGCGTTTCGGCGCCGACATCGAGAAGGTGCGCGTCGGCATCGGCTCCGATCCGCGCATCGGCTACCACTTCATTTATCCCGGCCTGGGATATGGCGGCTCGTGCTTTCCCAAGGACGTGCAGGCGCTGGCGCGTTCGGCGCGCGGCGTGGGCTATGAACCGCGATTGCTGGACTCTGTCGAGGCCGTCAACAAATCGCAGAAACTGGTGCTGTTCGGCAAGATCGCGAAGCACTACGGCAAGAATCTCGCCGGCAAGACGTTCGCGGTGTGGGGCCTGGCGTTCAAGCCCGGCACCGACGACATGCGCGAAGCACCGAGCCGCGTGTTGCTCGAGGCGCTGTGGGAGGCGGGAGCCAAAGTGCGCGCCTTCGATCCCGCAGCCACGAAAGAAGCCAGGCGTATCTGGGGCGAGCGCCCCGATCTCACGCTGACCGCGCGGTCACGCGAAGCGCTCGACGGCGCCGACGCGCTCGTCATCGTCACCGAGTGGAAGGAATTCCGCAGCCCGGATTTCGACCATCTGAAGAAGACGCTCAAGGCGCCGGTGATATTCGACGGCCGCAATCTCTACGACCCCGTGTCGATGAAGAAACAGGGCATCAAGTACTACGCGATCGGGCGCGGCGAGTCGCAACCCGGCTGAGGCGCGCTGCGGTACGATCCGCACCATGAAACTGGTACCGGTCATTCTGTCCGGCGGCGCGGGCACGCGTCTCTGGCCGCTGTCGCGCGAGATGCTGCCGAAACAGCTGCTGGCGCTGACCGGCGAACGAACGATGATCCAGGACACCGCGGCTCGGCTCGCTGGTTTTCCGGACGCCACCGCGCCCGTAGTGGTGTGCAACGAGGCGCACCGTTTCCTCGTGGCCGAGCAGCTGCGCGAGATGGATCTGCCGCCGGCGGCCATCTTGTTAGAGCCGGTGGGCCGCAACACGGCGCCTGCCATCGCGCTGGCCGCCGAAGCCGCGCGCCTGCTGGCCGGTGAAGATGCGCTCATCCTGGTGCTCCCGGCGGATCACGTTCTGCGGGATCTCGCCGCGTTTCAGGCCGCGATCCGCCAGGCGATACCGGCCGCCGCGCAGGGCAAACTAGTCGCGTTCGGCATCGTGGCGCGCACTCCGGAAACCGGCTACGGATACCTTCGGGCCGAAGGGGGTCGCAAGGGCTCGGGCGCGGGGGCCGCGGTGCCCATCTCGCAGTTCGTCGAAAAGCCGGACGCCGCGCGTGCTCGTGAGTTCATCGCCTCCGGCGATTATTTCTGGAACGCCGGCATGTTCCTGTTTGGCGCCCGCCGGTTCCTCGACGAGCTCAAGGTGCATGCGCCCGATATCGCCGAGGTGTGCGCGCGCGCCAGCGCTTCCGCCGTGCGCGAGAAGGATTTCACGCGCGTCGATGAAGCCGTGTTTGCGAGCTGCCGCAGCGATTCGGTGGACTACGCGGTCATGGAGAAAACCCGCGATGCCGTCATGGTGCCGCTCGATGCCGGCTGGAGTGACGTGGGGTCCTGGGCGGCGCTGCACGAGGTGCTGCCGGCCGACGAGCACGGCAACGTGGTGCGTGGCGACGTTCTGCTGGAAGACACCGACGGCTGCTACGTGCACGCGGACAGCCGGTTGGTCGCGGCCCTGGGCCTGCACGACATGGTCATCGTGGAAACCGCTGACGCCGTGCTGGTGGCTCGGCGCGGCAAGGTGCAGGACGTGAAAAAGCTCGTGGCCCGCATCAAGGCCGCCGGTCGCCTGGAGCACGTGTCGCACGCGCAGCCCGCGCGAGGAAAAACCTGAGTGCTCAATCTTTCCGCGTTCAAGGCCTACGATGTCCGGGGCAGGATTCCGGAAGAGATCAACGAGGAACTCGTCTATCAAATCGGTCGCGCTTACGCGGCCTTCGTGAAGCCCCGGCGGGTCGCCGTGGGCCGCGACATCCGCCTGACCAGCGACCTGTTCGCCAAAGAGCTCACTCGCGGGCTCACCGATGCCGGTGTCGACGTGCTCGATATCGGCCTGTGCGGCACCGAGGGCGTCTACTTCGCCACCTTCGCCTGGAAGCTCGACGGCGGCATCATGATCACCGCCAGTCACAATCCGCCCGACTACAACGGCCTCAAGCTGGTGCGCGAACAGAGCAAGCCCATTGGTTCGGATTCGGGCCTCAAGGACATCGCCGCGATAATCGCCAGCGGCAAACTACCGCCGCCGGCGGCGGTGAAGGGCAGGGTCGAGGCGCTCGACACGTCCGCGAAATACATCGAGCATCTGCTGGGGTACGTGAATCGCAAGAATCTGCGCAAGCTCAAGGTCGTGGTCGATGCCGGCAACGGCGGCGCCGGCCTCGCGGTAGACAAACTCGCGCCGCACCTGCCGTTCGAATTCATCAAGGTGCGCCACGAGCCCAACGGCAATTTTCCGCAGGGCGTGCCCAATCCCATGCTCGAGGAGAATCGCGGCCCGACGCTCGAAGCGCTGCGGAAGTCCGGCGCAGACGTTGGCATCGCCTGGGACGGCGACTTCGACCGCTGCTTTTTCTACGACTCCAAGGGGTCGTTCGTCGAGGGCTACTACATCGTCGGGTTGTTGGCCGAGGCGTTTCTCGTGCGGCAGCCCGGCGCGCGCATCGTCTACGACCCGCGCCTCACCTGGAACACCGTGGAAACCGTGAAACGGCTCGGCGGCGTGCCGGTCATGAGCAAATCCGGTCACGCGTTCATCAAGCAGAAGATGCGCGAAGTCGACGGAGCCTACGGTGGCGAGATGAGCGCGCATCACTATTTTCGCGAATTTTCCTACTGCGACAGCGGCATGATCCCGTGGCTGCTGGTGCTCGAGCGCGTGTGCGAGTCCGGCAAATCGCTGGATGATCTGGTCGCCGCGCGCATCAAGGCATTCCCGGCGAGCGGCGAGATCAACCGCAAGCTGCCGGACGCGAAGAAAGTGCTCATCGAGGCGGAAGCGAAATACGGCAAGGGCGCGGTCATCGACTACACCGACGGCTTGTCGGTGGATCATGCCAACTGGCGCTTCAACGTTCGCGCTTCGAACACCGAGCCGCTGGTGCGGCTCAACGTGGAATCGCGCGGCAACGAGGCGCTGATGCGTGAAAAGACGGCCGATCTGTTGGCGTTCCTCGATTCCATGGGCGCCGTAAAATCCAACCATTAATGGGGTCAGACCCCATTTGTTAGCAAAAGGTGCCAGACCTGCCCAAAGGTCGGCGAGAGGATCGATCTGATGAAAACCAAGAATTCAGTGCGCGCTTTCCTGTTCGCATCCAGCGTCTCGATCGCCGCCGCGGCCGCGGGTCCTTACGACATTCCCGCGAGCGTCGAAGCCGTCGCCAGGGCGCAGATCACGCGTGGGGCTCTCGAAGCGCCGATCCGCTTCCTCGCCTCGGACGCGCTCGAAGGCCGTGGCCCGGCGACGCGCGGCGACACGCTGGCGCGCCTCTACCTCGCCGCCGAGCTCCAGTCCCTGGGCTATCTACCCGGCGGCGATCACGGCGGCTGGGAGCAAACCGTGGACGTGGTCGGCGTCACGGCGCACCTGCCGGCCGTGTGGTCGTTCACCGGCAAGAACGGCACCGTCGACCTCAAACTTACCGAGGACTACATCGCCGGCAGCGGCGTGCAGTCGACCAGCGCCGACATCAACGACGCGGGCCTGGTATTCGTCGGCTACGGCATCGAAGCGCCCGAGTACAAATGGGACGACTTCAAGGGCATGGACGTCAAGGGCAAGGTGCTCGTGATGCTCAACAACGATCCGGACTGGGATCCGAAGTTGTTTGGCGGCAAGACGCGTCTGTACTACGGACGTTGGACCTACAAGTACGAAAGCGCGGCGCGTCATGGTGCGGCCGGCGTCATCATCGTGCACACCACGCCATCGGCTGGCTACCCGTTCCAGGTGGTGCAGTCGTCCTGGGGCGGCGAACAGTTCGAACTGCCAGCCGAAAGTGAGCCGCGTATCCAGCTCAAGGGCTGGGCTACCGAGGCCGCGTCGCGCCGGCTGGTGAAGGCGGGGGGCCAGGACCTCGACAAGCTCATCGCCTCGGCCAGGAGCCGCAACTTCAAGCCGGTGCCGCTCGCGCTGCGCACCTCCATCAAGGTGGAGAACAAAGTGTCGCGCGTGCGCACGGCGAATGTCGCGGGCCTCCTTCCGGGCAGCGACCCCCGGCTCAAGGACGAAGTGGTCATCTATTCCGCGCACCACGATCACTTCGGCATTGGTGAGCCGGACAAGACCGGCGACAAGATCTACAACGGCGCGGAAGACAATGCTTCCGGCTGCGCACAGATCCTCGCGATGGCCCGCGCATTCGCCGCGCTGCCCGAGCGGCCGCGCCGTTCCATCCTCATGCTGTTCGTGGGCGGCGAGGAGCAGGGGTTGTTAGGCAGCAAGTACTATTCACTGCATCCGACCGTGCCCGCAGGTTCGATCGCCGCGAACATCAACTACGACGGCGGCAATTTCCGCGGACGCACGCGGGACCTCACGCAAGTCGGAATGGGCAAGTCCTCGCTCGACGGCCTCGCGAAGTCGGTGGTCGAAAGCCAGGGCAGAACGATCGTGCCCGATCAGTTCCCCGACAAGGGCTATTTTTACCGCTCCGATCAATTCAGTTTCGCCAAGATCGGAGTACCCGCGCTCTATCTGGAGGCTGGCACCGATTTTCTGGGAAAGCCCGCGGGCTGGGGAGTCGAGCAGCACGAGCTGTGGACCGAGCACATCTACCACCAGCCGAGCGATCAGATCGACGACACCTGGGTGTTCGACGGCATGATCGAAGATGCGACCATCGGCTTCAAGGTGGGCTGGCTCGTCGCGCAGGCCGAAGCGATGCCCTCGTGGAATGCCGGGGACGAGTTCGAGGCGGCGCGGAAAAAGGCACTTGCCAAGTAGTGAGGTGAGCGTCCCAAAGAGCATCCCACGCGCGGAGCGAGATATTTCCAGGCCCGGCGGTCGAGACGTATTGAACGGCGGAACCTGACAAGGGGTCGCGGCGCGCGCACCGTGCATCTTCGGCGTCACCTACAGCCGGCGCGTGGCCCGGCCTGCAGGCTTGCGCGATGCCGCCAGTACCCCGTGGTCTCGTCTACGTCAGTGATCAGGCGCGCGGCATCCGTCGCGTACGACTCGCTACCCGAAAGAAGAGAGTCCGCAAGAAACGGGGCCCGAAGAACGAGCCACCGCGGTTTCACTACGTCGGTCCGTCGGGCCGGCGCGTTCGTGACGCCGGCACGCTCGCGCGAATCGCAAAGTTGGCCATTCCGCCGGCCTACGAGGATGTCTGGATCTGCAGCAATCCGCGGGGTCACCTGCAGGCTACAGGGCGCGATGCGCGCGGCCGCAAGCAGTATCGGTACCACCCGGCCTTCCGCAGTGCGCGTGATGACCACAAACACTCGCGCATGCTGAGCTTCGGCAAGGCGCTGGCCCGGCTGCGCGCCAGCGTACGTCGCGACCTCGCGCGCACCGGTCTGCCGCGCGAGAAGGTGCTCGCGCTGGTGGTGAAGCTGCTGGACACGACGCAGGTGCGCGTGGGCAATGCCGAGTATGCCCGCAGCAATCGCAGCTTCGGGCTGACAACACTGCGCGATCGACACGTGCGCTTTCCCACGCGCGGCAAGGCACTGCTGCACTTTCGCGGCAAGGGCGGCGCCGAGCACGATGTGCTGGTCGACGACGCCCGGCTCGCGCAGCTCGTGCGCCGTTGTCAGGAATTGCCCGGCCAGGCGCTTTTCCAGTACGTGGACGATGAGGGCGGTCGGCACGCGATCGATTCAGGACAGGTAAACGACTACCTGCGCGAACGCATGGGCGACGAGTTCACCGCCAAGGATTTCCGCACCTGGCACGCAACGCTGCACGCGCTGACGCTGCTGACCGGGGTGTCCGTGCCCGAGAAGCGCGGCGAACGCGCCCTGCGCCGCTGCACGAACGCCGTGGTCAAGGAGGTGGCGACGGGGTTGCGAAATACGCCCGCGGTGTGCCGAAAGTCGTACATCAATCCCGCGGTGTTCATTGCTTGGCAGAACGGCGAGCTGCGCCGGCGAATCGCGCGCGGTGGCCCGGCGAAAGTGCTGCTGGCGGTGCTCGGCCGCGCAAGACACTGACAGGCGCGCACCCGCATGGGTTGCGCGTCCCATCTACGCGGCGGCAGTGTTCTCTGTGTCCGCCATCGAGTATTCCATGAGCGCATCGAACGCCTCGGCGGCGCTCGCAAAACGCTCGTTGGGTTTCTTCGTCACCAGCCTTTCGAGGAACACCTGGTGTCCCGACAGGCTCTCGGGCAGCCTCGGGATCGGCGCGTTCTTGTGCATCTCGAACAGCGCGACCAGAGAGGCCGCGGCGTACATGCGCTGACCGGTGAGCAGCTCGTACATCATCACGCCCACGCTGTAGAGGTCGGACCGTTCGTCGGCGGTGCCGCCGAGCGCCTGCTCGGGCGAGAGATAGTAAGGCGTACCGATGACCACGCCGGCGAGCGTCTTCGCCACCGGGTCGGCATCCCAGCGCGCGCTGCCGAAGTCCACGAGCGCGATGGTGCCATCGTCGCGGAACATCACGTTTGCGGGCTTGAGGTCGCGGTGAATGATGCCGCCGGCGTGCACCGAGGTGAGCGCCGAGAGGATCGATCCGATGATGATCAGTGATTCCTCGACCGACGGACGTTCGCGAGCCACGCGGGCGCGCAAGTCCCCGGCGGGAAAATATTCCATGACGATATAGGCATGGCTGTCGGTGAAGCCGTGCTCGAACACCTTGGCGACATACGGGCTGTCGATGCTCGAGGCGGCGAAATATTCCTGCACGAAGCGAGACAGCAGATCCGAATCGCCGCTGCCTTCGCCCTTGAGTATCTTGAGCACGACCTGCTCTTTGTTGGTCCGCTCGCACAGGCAGACATTGGCGGTGGCGCCGCTGCCGAGGGGCTTGACCAGCGAGAAGCCCTGAATGCCGGCGGACTTGAGCACGCTCTCGGCGTCGGCGAGCCGGCGCGCCTCGATGCGCGCGATCCTGCCGGCGCTGTCATCGGAAGGGTCGGGTCGCGCGGCGGAGGTGTTCTCGTACTTCGGCGTCGGCTTGATATCGACAGCCGCGGGCCTGTTTTCGATCTTGCGCGGCGGCGCCGGCTGCGCTTTTCCATTGATTTCCGCCGGCGGAGTGTGCCGTCCGGGTTCGGGCAGGACGCGCACGATTTTCGGGAAGTTAGGCTTGCCGCGCAGCTCCGACAGCCACAGCAGTCCTTCCTTGCGCAGGTACTCATCGTCGATGAGCAGGTGCACATAGCGATCCCAGCGAAAGTCGGCTGGCGGCTTGCCATAGGCGGCGAGGTCATGGACCTCGAGCTTGGCGGTAGGCCACTTGGCGATGGCGAGACGCCGCGCCCGGTTAACCAGGCCGCTGGCGTGACGCATGATGAGTACGCGTTCGGTCATGGGGTTACTTCCGGGTAACGGTGTGCCTCTCGATGATGGCGCGAAGCTTCATCTCGTCGACCGGCTTGGTCAGGTAGCCGTCGCAACCGGCCATCGTGCCGCGGATCTTGTCGAAGGTCTTGTCCTTGCTCGTCAGCATGACGACCTTCATGAGCGAGTTGTCCTTGTTCTTCTTGATCATCTTGCAGACGTCGTAGCCGTCCATGCCGGGCAGCATGACGTCGAGGAAGATCATGTCGTAATGCTGTTTGGAGATCTTGAACAGCGCTTCCTCGCCTGACGAGGCGAACTCCGGCTGGATGCCGTACGGCTGCAGCTTGTTGTGCAGGAAGGTGCGCATCAGCGGGCTGTCGTCCACGGCCAGTACGCGGAACTGGTGTTCCTCGTGGCGCGGTGTCGGCGCCGCGACCGGCGCAACCGGGGTGACCGGCGTGACCGGCGCCGGCGGCGCCATCGGTTGCACGGCGATCGACGGAGTGGGCGGTGCAACGACTGGCGCCACTACGACCGGCGTCACTACGACTGGCGCGCTGGGTGGCGGCGCCATGCGCGCCTCCGCGATTCGGGCCGCGGCCGGCAGCGAAGCGGCGAGCGGTGAGGGACTCTGCACCACGCGAAGGTTGGCGCGCGCGTGCGGTGTCGGTGCAACCGCGGCGGACAGCGCGGACGGCGACAGCGGCGTCACTCCGCTCGAAACCAGCGAGGCGGCGGTAGCCGAAGACTTATCGTTCGAGTTCCCGTCGTTGAGGATACGGTCGACCGCTTTTTCGGTCATGGGCTTTTCGTTCATCGATTTGTCGAGCGCCGGCACCATGTTGGGCTGCAACGTCATGTTTGGCAGAACCGTGGAGACGGGCGCCGCCGAGGTCATGGTCGTCGGGAGTGTGCCGGCGTGCGTGGCGGCCGCGGCCGAACTGGCAGTGGCGGCATGGCCGCCCGCCGACATCGGCGCCATGGAATTCATGCTGGCCGAGAGGGCAGGCTGTTGCGACGTCATGCCGCTCACGACGCGCTGCAGGCTCGCTTCCTGTTTGATGTGCGCGGGTCCGGCGTCCAAGGCGTTCGTCGGCAGCGTGCCGCCGGCGGCCGGCTGGGAGACATCGTTCAATGCTGATTCGCGCGCCACATTGTTCAGCGCGAGGCCGAGGCGATCCATGGCGCCCACCACCTTGAGGCCGAGTGGTCGCGAGGCCGAGGCCACGCCCAGGTCCGCGTTCTTGGAGCCGACGACCAGCGTGCGATCCGAAGTGCTCGAGAACGTCGCCTGCCAGCTCGCGACTGCGCTTTCGCTGTCGCCGTCGAGCAGGTACATGTCAGGTGCCACGCCCGCCTCGGGGTTCCAGAGCTTGTAGCCGATCTGCCGTGCCGGTGCGACCGACAGCAGGAAGATCGAGTTGAGCATCTGCCGCTCGGGCGCGGAGAAGCCGACGACTCGGACGTGAAGGACGCGGGTTTTATTACTCATGGCAAGCCCTTGTGTGGTTAGCCGGCGGCAGCGCGTTTTATTTCGCGCCCGGTGACGGCACTGGCCACGTGTTGCAACAACTCTTGGTCGGTGTACGGTTTGGTCAGATAGACATTCACGCCGCTGGCCATCGCCTGGCGGCGGTGTTTGTCCATCGAACGCGAGGTGATCATGATGACCGGCAGGCCGGCGAGCTCAGGCCGTGAACGCACGTGCGCGGTGAGCTCGAGGCCGTTCATGTTGGGCATTTCGAGATCGGTGAGCAGCGCGTCGGGGCGCGCGGCCTCCATGGCTTTCACCGCTTCGAGGCCATCGCGTGCCTGGGCCACGTCGTAGCCCTGATCCTCGAGCAGCGTGGCTACGGCGCGACGCACCGACATCGAATCCTCGACGACGAGCACGCGCGAACGGCGCAGCTCCTTCGCGTGCGAACGAGCTTCGGCCGTGGCGCGCATCGCGTTGTCTCGCGGACTACGCGCGAGCTCGGCGATGTCGAGCAGCGGGATCACGCTGCCGTTTCCCGTGAGACCGATGCCGGCGACGCCGGGAATGCGTTTGAGCCATCGTCCGGTGGGGCGCGTGACCAGTTCGTTGGCGTCGAGCACCGCATCGACCAGCACGCCGATGGGGCCGGTTTCGCTGTCGACCAGCACCAGGTTGCGGCGTTCCGGTGTCGTCGCCGGGCGCATGCCAGTGAGCATGCCCAACTCGTGCGCCGGATATTTCACCTCGTCGACGATCGTGAACAGCGCGCCATTCTCGCGCATGAGATGCACGGCAACCGCCGGAATGGCGCGACGCACGGCGTGGCTGGCAATGCCGAACACCTGGCCGCCGTCGCGCACGAACAGCGCATGCGTCGCGACCAGCGAGGCCTGGAAACGCAATTCGATGGTGAGGCCGTGACCAGTCTCGGAACGAATGTCGATGGAGCCGGACAACGCGCGCAGGCGCGTCGCGACGACGTCGAGGCCGACGCCGCGCCCGGAGATTTCGGTGACCGCGTCGCGCGTGGAAAAGCCGGGCAGCAACGTGAGGCGCGCGATCTCGGCATCCGAGGGTGTGGCGTCGGCGGCCAGCAGGCCGCGCTCGATCGCCTTGGCGCGGATGTCGCCGAGATTCAGGCCGCGGCCGTCGTCGGCCACCTGCACCGTGACGACCTGTCCGCGTCGCGCGACGATCAGCCTGATGCTGCCGGCGCGTGGCTTGCCCACGCTTTCGCGCTCCTCGGGAGGTTCGAGCCCGTGATCCACGGCATTGCGCAGGATGTGCAACAGAGGGTCGATCAGCTGATTCAGCACGTCCGCGTCGACGAGGATGTCGGCTCCGACCACCTCGAGCGACGCCTGTTTGTTAGTCGCAGCCGCGGTCTGGCGGACATTTCGCTGCAATCGCGGGACGATGGTTTCCACCGGCGCCATGCGGGTCTGCGAAGTGAGATGCTGCAGCTCGCGCATCAGGCGCTGCTGCTGGTGAAGGATGCCCGCGAGGCCGGCGAGCTCATCCTTGAGGCCGATGCCGAGGTCGCGCGCGTCCGTGGTTTCCTCGATCAACGCGCGCGTGAGCGACTGCACTTCGTTGTACTGGTCCAGCTCGAGCGAATCGAAATCCGGATGCGCCGTCTCGACGGCGTGCAATTTGTGGCGAGCGGCGACGCCGCGAACGTCCACGGAATGCTCGAGCTCGAACAGACGCTTCTGGATGGCGCGGTCGCGGTCGATCAATTCCCGCGAGTGACTGGAGGCGGATTTCAATTCCTGCTCGAGCTCGCCGATCTTGATGGTGATCTCGCCCACCATGCGCACCAGGTTGTCGAGCAGTTCTGTGGGCACACGCGTGGTTGCCTTCGCTTCGCCGCGCGCGATGGGCGCCATGGGCGGCGCGGATTCCACGATCGGCGGTGCCTCGAGGGCGCGCTGGCGCACGGTGTCGGAAGATTCGTTGTTGCGCGCGGCATCGAGCATGGCGACGACGCCGAGCGCGTTTTCCGGAGCCGAGTCTTCACCGGCGACGGTAGCCACCATCTGCTCCAGGCAGTCCGCCGCGGACATGAGCGCCTGGGCGCGCAACGAGGAGGGCGGTGTGCTTTCGGATTCGCAGATTTCGAGAATGTCTTCGAGGCGGTGCGCGAGCTTGGCGACACCGCGGATGCCGAGAATGTTCGCCGACCCTTTGAGCGTGTGCGCGGCGCGTTTGGCATTGCGCAGTAGTTCGGTGTGCGCGGGGTTGGCGATCCAGCCCTGCAGCGATTGGGTGACTTCGGCCGCCTGCGGCGGTGAGTCGTGCAGGAAGGCGTCGATCAGCGCGGCGTCCACGTCACCGGAGATCTCGAGCGAAAGGTCGCCGGCTTCCAGCGCTTCGGGGGCGGCCTGTTCGGTTTCGTCGAGCGCCGCGCCGATGCCGCTGGCCGCCAAAAGCTCGGCGCGCAGCTCGATCAACGCGAATTCATCGAGTGGCATCGGCACCCAGCCGCCGCCGAAATGCGCGATCAACGATTCGACCGGTCCCTCGGCCGTGGCGTTGCGAAGGTGGGCCTCCAGCAACTGCGCCCAGTCGACGAAAAAGGGACGGACCAGTACACGCGCGTCCTGATCGTCGGCGTTGATGTTTTCGAGATTGTCGAGCACGCAGGCCGCGATGCGCTGCACGCCGCCGAGCCCCATGTAGCCCGCGGCTTCAGACAGGCGGGCGACCGACGCCACGTAGGATTCATTGGCGGACACGGCCGATTGATCACCAGCCGAGCCCGAGTCGTACGTAGCCGCGAGCTCGGGTGCGAGACCCTGGAGCTCGTCGGCCAGCGCTGTGAGGAGATCCTGTCCTCGCATCTTTGCGTTCCGTTCCTCGGGTTAGGCGGCGCGGATGACGGGTAGCTTGAACACGCGCACCGATTCCACCAGCCGATCGGCTGATTTCGACAGGTCCGCGGTGGCTTCCGACTGCAGCAAGATCTCCGCCGCGGTCTTTTCCGTGCTGGCGCCGATCTGATGCACGCGATTGCGCAGCTCGGTGGTGATCTTCATCTGCACCTGGGCCGATGAGGTAATGCGCTTCACGAGTTCCACGAGCGACGCGGTGGACTGCTGCGTCTCGCGCATCTGCGCGCCGGAGCGGGCCGCGATCTCCGATCCCAGCACCACCTGCGCGATGGTCTTGTTGACCGTGTTGATCGTGTCCGACGTTTCGATCTGAATGTTGTTCACGAGCTGCGCGATCTGCTGCGTCGCCTGGCGGGAGCTCTCGGCGAGGCGCTGCACTTCTTCGGCCACGACCGCGAATCCGCGGCCCGCGTCACCGGCGGCGGCCGCCTGCATGGACGCATTCAAGGCCAGCACGTGTGTGCGTTCGGCGATCGTGTTGATGAGGTTCACGATGCCGGTGATTTCCTGCGAACGTTCGCCCAGGCGCTTGATGCGCTTTTCGGCCTCGGCGATGGATTCACGGATGCCTTCCATGCCCTTCACGGTTTCGTTCACCGACGCGAGCGCGGTCACCGTGGAGCTGGTGGCCTGCTCGGCGGCGCGGTTCGAAGCGGCGGCGAGTTCCGCCACCTGGGTCATGACCTTGCTCGCATTCGCGAGGTTTTCGCCGGCGCGCTCGACGTCCGAACGTTCGGCGGCGGCCGTTGCGGTCACGGATTCGCCCTGGCGTTTCACGCGCTCGGTGGAGAGTTTCACCTGCGCGGCGATGCTGGTCACTTCCGACAGCACGCGGCCGGTTTCGTACGACAGCAGATTGATCGAGTCGGACACCGTGCCGATCACGTTCGCGCTGACCGGTGCCTTGGCGGTGAGGTCCTTGTTGGACAGCTGCGCCACGGCTTGCAGCAGCTGCACCACTGAATTGTTGAGGTCTTCGTTTTCGCGCTCGGCGTCGGCGAGACGCGCCACGCGGTCGTCGAGCAGGTCGTCGAAGGCGCGGGAGAGCTGGCCGAACTCGTCGTCGCCGCCGAGCTGCGAACGCGCGGCGTAGTCGCCAGCGGCGATCGCGGAGACGGTCTGCTGCATCTTGGTGATAGGACGCGTGACCGAACGCAACAGCGAGAACGCGATGAGCAACCCCAGGCCTAACAACGCCACGGCGATGCCGGTCGACCACACGATCACTTTCTCGCGTACCGCGACCACGGGCTTGAACGCCTCGGTAGCTTGAATCTCGGCAACGATGGCCCACTTGAGGCCGTGCACGGACAACGGCGCGTAGGCGCCGAGTACCGAAACATTGGCGTAGTTGGGATACACGCCGAAGCCGGCGTTGCCCTTCTCGAATACATCCTGCGTAGCTTGGGTCTTGATGGGCACGAGACCGATGCTGGTGCCCTTGGCATGCACGGCGTTGGCGAGGCCTTTGGCGAAGCCAGCGTCGCTGACGCTCTTCGTATAGGCCTCGAGGTTCTCCACGGCGAGGCGCGCGACCGAGCGCGGCGTGCCGTCGGCTGCCGACACCAGATAGGTTTCACCGGTCAGCCCGAGGCCGCGCTCTTTCCACTTGCCTTCGTGCGTCATCACCGAGTTGATCTTGTCGATGGGCACCTGCACGACGAGCACGCCGATCTTCTTGCCGCCCTCGAATATGGGCGTGCCGAGGAAGGCCGCCTGGTCGTTGTACGAAGGCAGGTATTCGCCGAATTCCGACAAGGCGATCATGCCCGGCTTATCGAGCGCCCACGAAGCGCGGAACGCATCGCCGAGGCGGGTCTTCGCGTACGGGCCGTTCACCAGCGAGGTGGCGAAGTCGAGCTCCTTGAAGACCGTGTAGACGATGTTGCCGCCGCGCGGCTCGACGAGAAAGATGTCGTACAGGCCGAACTGGCGCAGGGCGGTGCGAAGGTACGGGTGGATCGAGGCGTGCAATTCGCTGTAGCGCGAACCGTCGTTGGCGTGATCGAGGCTGTTCTTCTGCCCGAGCGGGTTCGGATTCGCGGCGATGTACTGGTACTGAAGGTTCATCGCGAGGTCCGGCAGCGTCGCCGCCGTGTCCGCCATGTTGACCATCTTGCCGGTGTTGCGCTTCTGGAATTCGGCCATGAAGTCGCCGGTGTAGTACTTGGCGAGGCGCGCGCGTTCGGCCGGCAGGTCGGCGACGTTGATGACCGAGTTTTCGTAGGCGGTCGGCAGGTCGCGCATCGCGGCCACGACGTCCGGTGATGCCGCCAGCACCTGCACCTGGTTGGACAGTGCGTCGAAATAGTCGGTGATCTGCGCGGCCTTGGAGGCGCGCTGCGCGATCAGCGCTTCGCGCGCCTGGGCTTCGAGCGCGTTCCGGCCCGAGTTCAGCGACTCGCGACCCACTATGACCGAGGTGACCGCCACCGGGATGATGGCGAGGAACAGTGTGCCGAGCAGAAGCTTCTGCCGGATGGACTGGGCGCCAAAGAGGTTTCGAACGGCCATGGTTAGCTCACGAGTTGATCGAGTAGTTGCACGTAGTTGAATTCGAACCAGGCGTCCTGCCCGTTCGCATAGGTCGCGACGACTGCGGTCGCGGCCGCGGCCGACAGTGCCGGCGGAACGATTTGTGATTCGGGCTGGAACACCATGCGGCGCGGCAGTCCATCGATGACGATGCCGGCGGCGGCATCGCCGTGGCCGATCACCAGCAGCATGCGTTTCTCACGCGGCGGGTGTTGTGTTTCGAACAGCGTCGCGAGATCAAACAGCGGCACGATGCGGCCGTGCAGGTTCACCAGGCCCAGCAGATTGGCGGGCATGCGCGGAAGTGGATAGACATTGGGCATTTCGACGAGCTCGCTGGCGGTCGCGAACGGCGCCAGCAGGCGCATGTGCCCGATGCGGAACGCCTGGCGAACGATGTCGTTCGGGTTGTCTTCGATCACGCCCGGCGCAGCCAACGCCGCGAGCTCCGCGGGCAGCGGTGGAAGTCCAAGCGGTGAAGCGAAGTTCGCGTTCATGTAAAGGAGTCGGCCTCAGGCGCACGCTGTGATGGCGCTGAGAATCTGGTCCGGGGTGTACGGCTTGGTCACGTAGCCTTTCACGCCGAGCATCTGGGCCCACACGCGGTCGGCCTTCTGGTTCTTGCTGGTGACCAGCACCACCGGGATGCCTTTGGTGATGGCGTCGCCATTGATGGCGCGAGTGGCGGCGAAACCATCCATCTGGTCCATGTTGACGTCCATGAGGATGACGTCCGGCATCTGCGACTTGGACATCTCCACGGCCTGATGGCCATTGGTTGCCGTGAGGGTGATGTAGCCCGCACCGCTCACGATCTTTTCGAGATTCATGAGATCCGGACGCGCGTCATCGACGATCAGCACTTTATGAATGGCCACTGCTAGTCCCTTGGGCACGCAATAGGGCCCCGCCGACCGCTTCGGACGGTTTCTCCCATTGGCACGCAGGGAATCTTGGCCGGTATGTGACAAAACCACGGTGACGCGGGTCACACGGGGTGTCCCTAGGAAACGCTCCAGTTCGCGATTTTCCGGGGTTTCGAGGGGGCGAGGCCGCCTGCTCGAGGAACAGGCGACAACCGGTTGCGGCGCGCCATGCGGCGCCGCGACGCGGGTCACACCTGCAAACGCCATCAGTCAGGCGGGATTTCGGCCCTGCCAGTAGAGGTTGTAGCGCTCATGGGCCACGCGAAACCAGGGAATGAGCTCGACGCTCGCGCCGCCGTCGAAACCCCGCGTGGTGAAACGCAGTGAATCGGGATCGCTGCGAGTGGTGCTCGCCACGAGTTCGCCGAGAGTGCGGTTCCAGCGCGGAATCGGTACGGCCTCGTTGAGCATGTTGCCGGATTCGCGTTCGTTGACGATGAGCTGCGCGCCAGGCGCGAGGCCCGCGTTGCCCAGCCTGCCCGCGAGTGCGATGGGGCCGTACGTGAGCGCGGCCCACTCCATCGAAAAATTTCCTCGCGCGCCGGGCAGGGGCGCCAGCTTGAGCGCCATCGGCACACGAACCTCGATGACGTCGCCCGAAGCGAACGTGCGGTTCAACGAGTAGTAGCTGCCAGGCCGTCGGCTCACGAACTTGCGTTTGCCGTTGACGGTGACCGTCATCGCCGCGCACCAGCCGGGATGGCGAATCGCGAGTTTCAGCGTCTGTGGTTTCGCACTCTGGAATTCGAGCCGCGTGGTATCGGCGTCCGGGAAGCGCGTGGTTTGCACCAGCGTGAGTCCCCGCTCGCGCCAGTTCAGCGTGGAAGCCAGGAACAAATTGATAAAGAGCGTATCGCGCGCCTGGGCATAAATGCTTTCACCGTAACGCGCGTGGTTCTCCATGCCGGAACCCGTGCAGCACCAGAACGAATCGAATGGCGTGTGATACAGCCGCACGTAGCCGGGT
>Ga0307513_10001608_pt1 | contig 32435 bp, 30 predicted proteins | sample 15_EM_MG_FD_202174 | JGI IMG/M metagenome (GOLD analysis project Ga0307513, IMG submission 202174) | Populus trichocarpa ectomycorrhiza microbial communities from riparian zone in the Pacific Northwest, United States - 15_EM | ecosystem: Host-associated > Plants > Roots > Unclassified | place... | reverse complement strand
TGCTCTCTCGAAGTATTGGACGCTTGCATTCAACTCTGGTCGACCGGTGGAAGGACTCCGCAGGTATTCAGGGAAAGCCGGCGGAGCGACTAAGCTTCACGCTGCCATTCTTTCAACACCTAGAAAGCCATCGACGCATCTATCACACCACCATCGGCCATGAAAACGAGCCAACGGTCGAACGCCGCATCGAGCACATGCTTACAGAACTGGTACGCGAAGATTTGGGCCGCCATTACCGGGGGAAAGCTAACGCAGCAGTATTCGACTTGGCAGTTGGCTACGTCGTCAGGTCGCTATGGGCCACCGTAGTTTGGTGGGTCGGGAGCAAAATGCCGATGCCGCCTGAAGAGATAAATCAGATATTTCAGCGGATCACGTTCCCTGGCATAGACGCAATTTTTGCGATTCCTGCAGTGCAAGCTGACTAAAGTAAGTATTGAGTGTCCGGTCCTGGCCGAAAGCGGACATTGGGTCGATTCAAATGGTCGCCAGCGGGCCGGCCAACTTGTGCTTTCTATGGGCGTCCAACTTATGGTTGCTCCCACAGGAGACAACGCTGGGCGGCGCCGATGCGTATTCTCGTGAGCCGAAGACAGCAATTTCTCGGGCCTTCCCCCGCGTTCCGACGTGCATTTTCTGGAGTGCCTCAGAACGCCGACACGTTACGTTTCCAGTGCCACCACACTTTCGATGCCCTGGCGAAACATCTTCGTATACGGGCAATTCCGCTCGGTATTGCGTAGCAACTCTTCCGCCAGTGCGCGATCGACGCCAGGTATCGCAACGCGAATTTCGGAGGTAAGCAGGAACAGGCCATCGATCGGATCCCTGCCGAAGGTGACGGCGGCGGTCACCGTGACGTCTGGGATGTCTAAGCCGCGCCGCGTCGCCAGCAGGCTGAGCGCGCCATGGAAACAGGCGGCGTATCCAGCGGCAAGCAACTGCTCCGGATTGGTGCCACCACCGTCGCCTCCCAGTTCTATGGGCAGGCGCAGGTGCAGTTCCAGCTCTCCGTCCTGCGACCGTGCGATGCCTGACGCGCGTCCATGCGCCGCTTCGCCGCCGGTGACCACGACCGTGCCGGTGTAAAGCGCTTGCACCTCATCGCCATGGAACTTATCCAGGAGACTGGTGGGTGGTCGGCGCAATCGTCTCATTGGAATTCCCAGGATCTACCGGCGCGGACGTCGAAAATCTAAAGGTTGCGTGGTCAAGCCCGCCGTGTACTCACTGTCCAGGGGCGAAACACGCGAATTCAGAACTGCGCAGCCAACCCTCGAAACCAACCTTTCCCAGCCATGCGTCATCGGCGGGAACCAACGTATCCGGTTCAAGCTCAGCGCCGAAGTAGGGGGCGTGGACATCGGAAACCAGCGTCTTCGGATCCTGGGTAAGGGTCATAAATCGCTGTGCAAGTTTCGACAGATGCTCGCGCTCCGGGCCGGCGATCTCGACGACGCCATTGGCCGGCGCCCCGAGTGCAATGCGAGCTACCGCGTCGGCCACGTCGTCGGACACGATGGGCTGCACGAAGGCAGGGGAGAGTCGAACCGTGTCGCCCTCGGTACCCCCTTTGATGATGCTGGGCAGGAACTCATAGAACTGGGTGGAATGGATGATGGTGTAGGGAATCCCGGATTCCTTGATCAGCCGTTCCTGGGCGATCTTGCCGCGGAAGTAACCGCTGGCCGACAGCCTGTCGGTGCCGACCACTGACAGAGCGATATGGCGTGCAACGCCTGCCTTGGCCTCAGCGGCCGCGAGGTTGCGCCCTGCAGTCTGGAAGAAGTCCAGAACTGCCTGATCCTCGAACGAGGGCGAGTTGGCTAAGTCAACCACCACACGAGTGCCGGCCATGGCCTGATCCAAACCTTCGCCGGTCAACGTATTGACGCCCGAGGAAGGTGCAGCGGCCAGTACTTCATGGCCCTGCTGGGTCAGGCGCGCGACGACCTTGCTGCCGATAAGGCCGGTACCACCGATCACGACGATCTTCATGTTTCACCTCTTCAGAAGGATGGGTCATCCCGGCGCTTGCCAACAATGCAACGGGATAGAACGGCGGAAAAAGACGAATCTGCTCCGGTCGTGGTTGGAATCGTATGTCTCCTGCGGAATGGACCGATAGGTACCCCGTTGGATTCACAGTGTTGCTCGCTAGACACCAATCGAGACTCGGCTTCGATCTCTCCGCTCCTTGCAGTCGTTCTGCCGGATGAGATACCTCTGATTGCTATGGCCTTAAAAGGCCGGAGACAGGGCGTGGCTCAAGCGCAGGGATCCGGGAGGCGGCCACGCAATCAATGAAGAAGCGCGCGAATTGTTGCGTGGTGGACAACATGATGCGTCCGCGACCAAGTCTACCGTCGTCCGAAGCGTGGACCTAACCTGCTTGCAACGAGGAACGACGATTTCCACGTTGCCCCATCCCGACTCCTCCCCCACAGAGAACCTGCCATGACCCAGCGCATCGACTACCAGAAGCAATCCCCGGAACTCTTCAAGAAGTTCGTCGAGTTCAATACGGCCATGAAGGATTCGGCCATCGAAGATTCCATTCGCGACCTGGTCGTGATCCGCGCTTCGCAAATCAATGGCTGCTCTTTCTGCCTGGACATGCACGTCAAGCAGGCGACCCTGCACGGCGAACGTCCCCTGCGCCTGTATCACGTCGCCGCGTGGCGCGATTCCACGCTTTTTATTCCGCGCGAACGCGCAGCCCTGGCCTGGACCGAAGTGCTGACGCAATTGCCCGCCCAAGGCGTGCCGGACGAACTCTACGACCGCGTTCGCGGCCAGCTGTCGGAGAAAGAAATTTCCGATCTGACTTTCCTGGTGATGGCGATCAATGCCTGGAACCGCGTGAACGTCGGTTTCAAAACCGTGCCCGGTTCTTACGACAAGGCATTTGGACTGGACAAGGCCAATCTGGCCTGATCGCGGTCAATCACCCGAGTTCTTCAGGCGGACATCCGCATCCAATACGCCACGCCACTAGAGAAAGAGGAAAAGGTCATGCAAGCACCCGCACTAATCTTCGGTTCGCTGCTGCTCTTGATGTCCGGGATGGCCGCCGCCGGACAAGCGACCAAGGCGCTGGAGCCGAAGGTCACTCCGTTGATGACGCAAGCATTGAAGGATCATCCAGGCAAGGAGGTGCTGATGATCACCGTTGAATATCCCCCCGGTGGCGCCGATCCCGTCCACCGGCACGATGCCCATGGCTTCATCTACGTACTCCTTGGACCTCGACTACTCCACCCTCGAGCTGAACGCACGACGTCAATCCACCGCGATCCCGGTAACCATCACCGAGACTGGTGTTGCGGCCTAAACTGAAGGGATTGGTATGCTTTGTTCGGTGTCATTTCAATCGGACAGGGCGAGACTTCCAATCGTTGTACGGAGGGATTTTCCTCGCAGTCTCGCAATGGTGGCGTCATCTGGAAGCCGGCTCAACACGCGAGAGAAAATTCCGTATGAGGTCGACGGCCTCCGAGAGGTTGGTTTCAAGCAGCCAATGGCCGCCGTCGAGTAGGTGAAGCTCGGCTTCCGGCAGGTCGCGCAGGTAGGCGCGTGCCGAGGCCTCGGGCATGTAGCCATCCTGCGGCCCCAAGCGATCAGCGCGGGAGGCTGGTGTTCGCGCAGATAGGCTTGGTAGCGCGGAAACCAATTGAGGTTATCCCGTAGACCAGCGATCACATCAATGGCGATCTCACGTCGTCTAGGCGTGGTCAGCGACCAGTGCAGCTTCCACAGATCGGGAGGAATTCGCTCGGCGAGCTCGGGACGAACATCGTTCAAGAACTCCTCCCGGTACCCGTCTTCGCTCACCGCTTCGCCTAGCTTGGCGCGGCCTTCGGGCGAGGGGTTACGGAAGTATTCCTGAAGCGGCGCATATTTCGGCCCCAAGGTATCTTCGTAGATATCGCCGTTCTGAATGATCAACGCGCTAATCCGCTCGGGCCTGCGAATCGCAAGACGAAGACCGATCTGGGATCCGAAGTCATGCAGATAGAGAGCGAAACGAGCGACCTCCAAGCGGTCGGTGAATCGGTCGAGGAAGTCGGCATAACCATCGAAATCGTAGGCAAAATCGTCTGGTGTATCGCTGTAGCCGCAGCCTGGAAAGTCAGGCGCAATAAGGCGCCAGCTATCAGCCAACAATGGCATCAAGTTGCGGAACTCATAGGATGAGCATGGATAGCCATGGGGAAGCAGCATGATCGGGGCATGCAACGGCCCGGCTTCCCGATAGAAGATGCGGATGCCGTCTAGTTCGAGGAACCGGTGTTTCACGAAATCGTTCGCATTCTTCATGTCGGCTGCTCTCTCTCTCTCCCAAGGCGTTATGGGCCAATGGCTAATCCTTCCGGAATTTATCGATGTCGCCTGTCCATCACAGGCTTTGCACCGACGAGAGGGTATACACCGCACGTCTTGTAGAACGTGTGATGGTGGAGGAAGGCGATGTTGGTGCCCGAGATCCGGAAGTTACGTTTGTCAGCGGGCGACGAAGTGGCTGTCCGCACGGCAGGCGATGCATCCAAGCCCGCGCTCGTCCTGCTGCACGGCTTCCCCAACTCCTCTCGGATGTTTCGCGATGTGATAGCGCCGCTCTCCGGTAGGGTCTATGTAGTGGCTCCCGACCTTCCGGGCTTCGGCGCGTCCGATCTACCTTCCGAGCCATCGTTCGATAGGCTAGCCCATTCGATTGAAGAGCTGCTCTCGCGTCTCGATGTCGGCCGCAGGTTCCTCTACCTGCATGATTGGGGAGCGCCGGTAGCGCTTCATCTGGCCATGCGCGTACCGGAACTCGTCGACGGCCTCATCATCCAGAATGCCAATGCCCATCGCTCCGGCTTTGGTCCGAAATGGGCGGACACATTGGACTTCTGGGTCGCACCGAACGCTACGAACGAGCAGGCCGCCACCTCCCATCTGACTCTGGAGGGAACCCGCGAACAGTACGTCGGCGGCCTGCCACCCGAGATCGTGGCGCGAATCGACCCCGCGACCTGGAGCGAAGACTGGCGAGTCATGTGTTTGCCGGGACGATTGGATCTGCAGAAGGCGCTCGTGGCCGACTACGCCCGATACGTCGACCGGTTCGGGCAGGTAGCAGATTATCTGGCGAAACATCAACCGCGCGCGCTGCTGCTGTGGGGTCGCCACGATCCCTTCTTCGATATCGCAGAGGTCCAATCGTGGCTCGAGGATCTTCCCAGAATGGAGGCGCATATCTTCGACGCAGGCCACCTCCTTCTGGAGACGCACGGGCCCAGAGTCGCTGAACTTATGCTGGAATTCGTCGATGGCGGGCGCAACTGACCTCACGCCTGCATAGAGTCGTTGGCGTTGTACGCTTTAGTGCGAATTGCCAGAAAAACGGTATCGTAAGAGGAAGTGAGCAACGCTTACGTTCGCGAAATGCGGGTGCCGCCAGTTCGCATAGCCTCGGAGATCCGCATGACTACACGCCGTCGTTTTCTGCATTCGACCCTGTTGGCCGGCAGCGCGCTGGCCTTGCCGCGGGGTGCAGACGCCGCGACCCCATCCTCGCGCATGCGCGTGGTGTCGACCTGGGATTTCGGCGTCGGCGCCAACCAGGCGGCCTGGCCGGTACTGGCTCGCGGCAAAGGCGCGTTGGATGCCGTGGAAGCCGGCGCGCGCTGGGCCGAAGGCACGCTTTGCAACAGCACCGTCGGCCGCTGCGGCTATCCCGACCGCGACGGCAAGCTGACGCTCGACGCCAGCATCATGGACGGCGTCGGCCGCTGCGGCGCGGTGGCGGCGCTGGAGGATATCGCGCACCCGGTCTCGGTCGCGCGCGCGGTGATGGAAAAGACGCCGCATGTGCTGCTGGTCGGCGACGGCGCGCAGCAGTTTGCGGTCGAGCAAGGGTTCGAGAAAGAAGCACTACTGACGCCCGAAGCGAAGCAAGCCTGGCGCGAATGGTCGAAGGCCGCAAAGTATCAGCCGCAGATCAATGCCGAGCGCGCGAAGCAACCCGGCAATCGAGACAACCACGACACTCTCGGCATCCTTGCGCTCGACGCCGATGGCCGTCTTGCCGGCGCCTGCACCACCAGCGGCATGGCGTGGAAGCTGCATGGCCGAGTCGGTGACAGCCCGATCATCGGCGCCGGGCTGTACGTCGACAACGAGGTCGGCGCCGCGACCGCATCCGGGGTGGGCGAGGAAATGATTCGTAATGCGGCCAGCTTCCTGGTGGTCGAGCTGATGCGCCAGGGTCGCTCGCCGATGGATGCATGCCGCGGGGCGATCGAACGCGTGGTGCGCAAGCGCCCGGAAGCGAGCAAAACCTTGCAGGTGTGCTTCCTGGCAATGAACAAGGCGGGCGAGGTCGGTGCGTTCGCGCTGCATCCCGGCTTCGTCTACGCGGTGTGCGATGCGGGCAAGCAAGACGCGCTGCTGGAGGCGCGTTCGGTCTATGCGTAGAGGTAAGACGTGATCCTCTATCCCGTTACGCAAGTGGCTTGCATTCAAACAATCGGGGTTCATTTCGTTCGGAATGACGAACGGTCCGTAGGATCTGTCTCGAATCGACGGTGTGTTTCTTCGTCGTACCAGTGGTTTTCACAGCGACGCCGGTCAAGCTGGGATGACGTCGGCGGCGCCCGCGCGTGCGTAATCGCGTTGGTGCGGTGCAAAAGAGCCGGCGTCGAATGCGGCGCAACGGCGTAGATTGCCCACCCTGTCTGTCTACGGCGCGTGAGCAGGAATACAGCCTCGACCAAGCGAAATTTGTCTTACGCTCACATTTTTTAGATCGTTCTAAAAGAGTGATGCAAACCGCATACTTGGACCGATTTTGTCGCGTATGGTCAAAAAGGGGGTCGATGTCGCACGGCGTCACGTCCTCTGCAAATCAAGCGAACGCGTTGGTTCCGGATTGGAGTCTGTCCATCGCAGTTGGCCCATTAGGCACATTCAACGTAGAAGGGGGCTTTCCATGCAGCAATCAGATTTCCACCGCAACGCCTTGGCGAGTGCGCTCGCTCTGGCACTGTTGGCGCCGCTCGCGGCACTGGCCCAGTCGCAGGACGCGCAGCCGCCATTACCCACAGAACAGACGGAACAGGCGGACGAACCCGCCCAAACCGAGACCGACAAAAGCGCGAAGACGCTCGACGCGGTTACCGTCACCGGCTCGCGCATTAAGCGCGCTGAGGTCGAGGGTCCGGCGCCGGTAACCATCATCACTGGCGATCAGATCAGGAAAGAAGGCTTCACCACGGTCTATGAAGCGCTCAGCTCGCTGACCGAAGTCACCGGCACCGTGCAGAACGACTATGACTGGGGGCAGAGTTCGGTCAACGCCAGTCCGCTCAACCTGCGCAACCTGGGCCCCGGCCGCAGCCTGCTGCTGATCAACGGCCACCGCGTGGCCGACTACCCAATGCCTTATACGGGCAAGAGCAACTTCGCCAACTACAACAACATCCCCACCGGCATCGTCGACCGTATCGAGGTGCTTTCCAGCGGCGCTTCTGCAATCTATGGTTCCGATGCAGTGGCCGGCGTGGTCAACGTCATCCTGAAGAAGGATATCGACGGCGACACACTGCGTGCGCGCTACGGCACCACCACCGAGGGTGGACGCACGGTGAGCGACGTCTCCTGGTCCGGCGGCCGGCATGGCGAAGACTGGAGCGTTGCCTACACCCTGCAGTACTTCAACCGCGAACCGTTGTGGGCGCACGACCGGCCGTGGATGGACTCGGAATTCGATTCGCCGCGCCGCAACTGGAACTATGGCGGCGTGCAGCAGGGTGTCGCGACCAACACTCCGAGCGTCGGTATCCGTTTGTTCGACGCGACCAACGGTCAACGGCTGATGCCCCCGCAGGGCGCCTGCGAGCAGTTCGACGGCGACTTCTTCCTGCACAACCGCATCCTGTACAACGATTTCAACGGTGCGCAGACCGATACCGGCTGGCAATGCGCCCACACCGCCGTGTTCGAGCACTGGACTTTGCGCAACGGCAGCGAGGATCTTTCGGCCTATCTGTACGGCACCAAGCAGTTCGGCAACATCGAAGCCTGGGCGACCGCCGGTTACTGGAAATCCACTGGCGAGAGCAACACCTTCATGCCGGCCTGGGGCAGCGCCAACTACATCGACCGCGACAGCGGCCAGGAGCGCAGTCTGCTGCGCTATTTCGTACCGAGCGAGATCGGCGGTGTCGACCGCGCGCTGACTCTGTCGGAGGAAACGAACTGGGATTTCAACGCCGGCCTGCGCGGTAGCATCTTCAACGACCGCTTCGACTGGGATGTCATGGTGGGCCGCGCCGAGTATGAAGTGACGGAACGCTTCCCGACCATCCATGAGGCGCGGGCCGCTGAATTCTTCCTGGGCCCATCGCTGGGTATCGATGCGGCCAGCGGCCTGGAAATCCATGCTCCCGACTACAACAGGCTTTGGAACCCGGTGTCACGCAGCGACTACGACAGTGTCCGCGCGGTGGGCGATAAGAAGGCGCGCACCTGGCTGACCCAGGGCAGCTTCGTCCTCAGCGGCGACTTGTTCGAAGGCTGGGCCGGTCCCATCGGTTTCGCCGGTGTCTTGGAAGCGGCAAAGCAGGGTTACAAGCTGTACCCCGACCCGAATACCCTGGGCACCAACCCGGTTTACTTCACGCCGTTCGGCAACATCGAAACAGGCGGCGGCGAGCGCAACCGCTACGCGGCCGGCGTGGAATTCAAGATTCCCTTACTCAAGAGCTTGACGCTGTCTACCGCCGGGCGCTATGACCGCTACGACGCGGTCGCCGACGATGCGGCCACTACCTACAACGTGGGCCTGGAATGGCGTCCGTTCTCTAATCTGTTGTTGCGCAGCAGCTATGCCACCAGCTTCCGTGCGCCGGACATGCATTTCGTCTACGCTGATCCCAGCGAAAGCGTGGCCGACCAAACCGATTACCTGACCTGCCTGACCGATCCCAACCGGCAGACCAGCAATTGTCCCGGCGGCGATGGCGAGCCATACCACATCGATAATCCACTGATCGCCCGGCAAGGCACCGAAGATCTGCTGTACGAAACTGGCGATTCGTTTACTTACGGCTTCGTGTGGGATGCGTTCGAAGGCTTCTCGCTCAGCGCCGACTATTGGCGGGTCAACATCGACAATGCGATCGACGACGTCGGCCCAGACCAGGTGCTGTTGGACGAAGCCTACTGCCTGACGGGGCAGTCGCCCGCCGACAAGCCGCGCCGCACTCCACCCAGCCAGGCGCTGTGCGACCTGCAGCTCAGCCGCGTCACCCGCGATGCCAACGGCGTGGTCACCCGCGTCGAGATCGGCCCGATCAACCGCGCCAAGCAAAGCGTGAGCGGCATAGACGTGGCTTCGCGCTATCAGCTGCAGACCGCGAACTGGGGAACCTTCGATTTCGCGCTGAACTACACGCAGCAGCTGACCTACAAAATCGCTCAGTTCGAAGGCGACCTGTTCGAAAACATCCGCGACCAAGAACGCCAGATCCGCTATCGCGGCCGCGCCAGCGCCACCTGGACTATGGATCCCTGGACTGCGGTGCTGTACGTGGACTGGACCGCGGGCACCCGCAGCGACCGCTATGGCGGCTGTGCCGCACTACCCAACGGTTTCCGCCCGGATGTGGCCACCGACTGCACCGACCTGCGCGTGAATGAGTTGGGCGAGCGCAGCATCAGTTACGGCCAGCAGAGCGAACTGGTGGACTTCTACAACCAGGACAAGATCTATTGGAACGCCAGCGTCGGTTATCAGTTCAATGAAGCCCTGCGCCTGAACTTCTACGTCAACAACATCCTGGACGATCACTTCCAGGACAAGTGGTGCGGCGGCTTCGCCTACTGCGTGGCCAATCCAGTGGGCCGCGAAATGGCGGCGGAGGTCGTGTACAGATTCGACTGAGGTAGTCGCTCTAACCTTGCGTAAAAGCAGAGCCCGGTGCGAGCCGGGCTCTTTTTTGCGTGCATCGGCTGACCCATGCGCGACGTGTGTAGTCGCCATCGGGCGTTCCCCTAGGCGTTAACAATGCCCTCGGTGACGATCAGCAGTACATTGCTGTTTGCGTCCAGCCGATGCTCGGCACGCAACGCAGGATTTGCGGCCAGACGCAATAAGCCGGCGAGGCCCGCCGCGCCGGACTCGGTCGTCTCGGGTCCAGCAGCTTCGCGCAAAGCTAGTGGGGCGGCTAGGAGTTCGTCCTCGTCGACGACGATGGCACGCGCATGATGGCGCAGCAGAACCTGCAGGGCCGGTGCCGAGGCCAGCCCGCACGACAACATCGTCGCCGAGGTTAGCAACTCTCCCGGGATGCGCACCGGATGTCCGACTACCAATGCGTGCGCAACACACGCGGCGGATTTCGGTTCAACAACCAGGACCCGTGGGTCTTGCATCGCACTCACCAGTCCGTCCGCCATCGCCGCGGCCAGGCCACCGACGCCGGCCTGTACGAATAGATGGCTGGGGCGTGCGTTCACTTCACGAAACTGTGCGACCAGCTCGCGCGCCATCAGCGCGTAGCCATCCATCACATCCTGCACGATCCTGTCGTGAGGATTGGAGGTCGTGTCGGGGATAAGCAAACCTTGTCCGTGTCCTGCCGCGTCGGCGGCAGCGCACACGGCGTCATCGTAGGTTCCGTCGATCCAGACCACTTCGGCACCGAAGGCCTCGATACGCTGCGCCCGCGCCGAACTTACGCCTACCGGTAAATAGATACTGGCGTTCGCCCCAGCCCGGGCGGCGGCAGCCGCAACAGCGAGCCCATGGTTGCCGTCACTGGCGCAGATCAATCGAGGCAACGAAGAGCGCGTGGTGTGGCCAAGATCAGGCAGCGAAGTTATACCTGCAATGCGGGCGAGCGCCCGCAGACCGGCCAACATCCCGCCCAGTGCTTTGAAGTTGCTCAGCGGACGCTCGCTCTCGACTTTGACGAAGACGCGCGCCACGTTGGCACGATGGGCCAGGGCAGGAAGCTCCAGCAGTGGGGTCGGCTGGTAATCCGCCCAGATTTGCGCGGGATCCCAGTTAAGTTCGGGCGAGGTTGTATTGCTCATGCCGCCAGTATGGAGAGCGGCGGCGCGAATCGGCCGCAAGATTGCCTGTCCGTTTGCGGAAAAGCGGCACTAGGGTTCCTGGCAATCCCGGAAACGCACAGTTCGGAACCGCGGCGCGTCCAAGACGATGTCACTCGGTGGCATCTAGAGGAATCGGGATGGTCAGTCCGCGCTTGACCACGCTCAGCGCCACATTGGTGGTGAACCGTCTAACGTTGGGATTCTCGCCGACCATGCGCGACATCAAGGCGTCGTAGGTTTCGGTATCGGGCGCGGTGATGATCAGCACGAAGTCGGCTTCGCCGGTGACGTAGAACGCCTGCTGGATGTGCTCCTGAGCCGCCAACCATTTGCGCAACTGCGCCAGCATTTCCGGACGCTCGCGTTCGACCTGCAGCGAAACGATGAAGAAAGTCGGGCGCCCCACCTTGTTCGGATCGACTACCGCCGCATCGCGAGCGATAACCCCGTGCTCGCGCAGGCGGCGTAAGCGGCGCTGGATGGCGGAGGGCGACAGAGCGACCTGTTCCGCCAAACGATCCGCCGTTTGCCCGGCATCCTCCTGCACTAGGTTCAGCAGCTGGCGGTCGAATCGATCTAGTTCCATGGATTTCTTGCTCCAGAGAGGTGGCCACCGCGCTGAAAAAACGCATAAGCCGGTTGTAGGTTGCGGCCATTCGACAACATGGCGCCTATAAGATCTTAGCCTCAGCTTCGAGGCCAAGGCCAATGGATTCATCCACGCTGACTTGGCCGCACCGCAATACGATGCCATTCCTCCCGTCTTCCTTGATCTCCTTCCCCACCATGAAACTCCTCTACCAAACCCACTCCCCCTATGCCCGCAAAGCGCTGGTATTCGCGCACGAAGCCGGTCTCGCGTCGCGAATCGAAGTGATGCATCACGAGACCAGCCCCACCAAGCGCAACGAGCAGGTCTTCGCCGAGAACCCGCTTGGCAAAGTGCCGGTACTGTTGCGACCTGGTTTGTCGCCGATCTTCGATTCGGACGTGATCTGTGCCTACCTGGACACGTTGCACGACGGTCGCAAGCTAATTCCAGTCAACGGCGAGGCCAGATGGCAGGCGCTGCGCGTGCAGGCGGTCGCGCAGGGCCTTGCCGACGCCGGCATAGCGGTACGCTGGGAAACGGTCCGTCGTCCAGAAGCATTACGCCACTCACTACTGCGCGACGGCTATATCGAAAAGATGACCGCCAGTTACGACTGGCTTGAGCGGGAGCTGGACGTCGATGATGCAGTCCATGTCGGCCACATTGCCGTGGCCACCGCACTAAGCTGGATCGAGTTCAGGGAACTGCCGGACTTCCGCGAGAAGCGGCCGCGTCTGTCCGCTTGGCTGGACGAGTTCCAGGGGCGGCCATCGATGTGCGCCACGCCGTTGTCTGGCGAAACGCAGGACTGACCCGGATGCCAAGCCTGGAGTGGGGCAGTCCTTCACGGCGCCCGAACGCAGAAAAAGGTCTGCTGCTCCTTATAAGAGGCGGAGACAACAACTAAGGGGCTGAGGCAATAACGATGAGCAAGCATCGCGAACTTCGAATGAGTTCAGGGATCGTGTTTGCCATGGCTTTGGTGGCCGTCGCCCAGGCACAGACGCCCAGCTTGGCGGATGCAGCTAATCAGCCGGCCACTCAGACTGGCATGGCCGCATATCTCCGAGCGCAGATCTTGCTGGATAGAGCCCTATTTTCGCCGGGCGAAATCGATGGGCGGGCAGGCTCCAATCAGCAACGCGCTCTGCAAGGCTATCAGCGTGCCAAAGGCCTGGAAGTTACGGATAAATTGGATACTTCCACTTGGGCCGCACTGAACGCCGGCGCACCACCCGTGCTGGTCTCCTACACCATTACCGCGGAAGACGCCGGGGCGAACTACGCCAAGCTGCCAACGGACATCGTTGCACAAGCCAAGTTGAAAGCATTGGGTTTTGAGTCTGTGGAAGAGGCGCTGGGAGAGCGCTTCCATGCGAGCCCAGCGCTGCTCAAAGAGTTAAATCCTGGTGCGGACTTTGGTAAGGCGGGTACTTCATTGCGGGTTCCGAACGTGGCCGATGTCGCCGCCGCAAAAGCAGCGAAAGTGGTCGTGGACAACTCAGACTCCACGCTTACGCTACTGGATACGACAGGCAAAGTAGTAGCCCAAGTTCCGGTTTCGTCGGGCAGCGACCATGATCCGTTGCCGATCGGCGAATGGAAGATGGTAGCGACGGCACTCAATCCAACTTTTCACTACAACCCAAAACTGTTTTGGGATGCGGATCCAGCCCATGCGAAGACGGTCCTCGCATCCGGACCGAACAATCCAGTGGGAACGGTCTGGATCGATTTGTCCAAACCGCACTATGGGTTGCATGGCACGCCCCATCCCGAAACAGTGGGCAAGAGCCAGTCCCATGGATGTGTACGCATGACCAACTGGGACGCTCAACGCGTGGCGGCGGCGGTGAAGGCGGGCACGTCGGTTGTGATGCAGGAGTAGGCTTTGAAATACGTGGCCGTGCTCTTACTAGGCCTCGTTCTCGGGGCGTTGGCCTACCGCCAAATCTCGGTGAGTCGAACCCCTGAAGCTGGCCCGGCGCGCCCGACGCTGTCCGATCCGGCGCAGGTGCCGGCAAGGCCTGTAGTAACCGAGCCAGCACGGGCACCGATACCTGCTGCAACTCCTGTCACTCCGGTTGGAGCGCTCGACATCGCGCCTGGTTCTATATCGCCAGCTCTTGGCGCCTCCGGTTTGTTGATTCCGGTGCAGGGTAAGACGCGGGCAGACCTGGTCGATACCTTTACCGACGCACGCAGCCAGGGACGTTTGCACGATGCCATCGACATCATGGCGCAAGCCGGAACCCCTGTACTGGCAGTCGCCGACGGACAGGTGGAAAAGCTGTTCACCAGCGAGCGCGGCGGCCTTACCCTCTATCAGTTCGAACCAAGCGGAAAATACGCCTACTACTACGCGCACTTGGAACGCTATGCTCCGGACTTGGCGGAGAAACAGTCCGTCAAGCGCGGCCAGGTCATTGGATATGTAGGCAGTACCGGCAATGCCAGCCCCAGCGGCCCGCACCTGCATTTCGCCATCTTCTTGCTGGGGCCTGAGCGGCACTGGTGGGAAGGAACCGCAATCAATCCCTATCCGTTGCTGTCGGCTGCGCGCTAGAACCGGGCAGGCGGGTGCGAGCATTCAATCATCGATCAGGCGGAGAATTTGCGCCGCCCTCGCTCGACCGACATACGGTGAGTGCCTGCCAAGGCCGTGCTACGCGACTTTATCGTTCGCATGAACAACCATTCGCCGGTAACACGTTGCGGAGTGATGTCGATCATCATGTAGCCGCGTTGGCTCGTGTCGGCCCAGGCGATCTCCGGGTTCGTGGCAACAAAGGCGCCGGCAACATTCTTGGGATCCGCTCCCAGAGCGCCATTCATGTCGCCCTCTGCTTCAGTTCGATCGGACACCCAGGCTCCCCAACATTCACCAACTGGGCAAATGCCGGAAAGATGCTATTCGGTGGCTATGACAGCGATGTTTCAGCCATGCAAGGCTCAACGAAGTGGCTAGACGCTTGAATGAGCGACCACGTAAGACCTTGGGTTACGAAACACCGATCGAGCGATATCGACAAGCTGTTGCACTGACCGATTGAAACCACCCTCGGAAGCGGACATTCGTCCTCCTGTGTGCTTCGGTTGACCGAAGCCCGCAGGCATCTGCTTGTTAGCTCAGCTCCACTTGCATAAGTTCAGAGCGGACCCCTAACGAGGAAAAGCGTACCGTCAGTCTCTTATCGAGATGCGCTGGCGATTTGCGAAGGGCTGAGTCCCAGCACGCGGCGCAAGCTACGGGCCATATGGCTTGGATGTGAGAAGCCCGCTTCCAGTGCGACCTGCCCCATGCTCTTTTCTCCTCCCAACAGCAGCGTGCGCGCGCGTTCCACTCGTCGTTCGAGCACGAAGCGGTGAGCTGGCATGCCGACGGCTTGCTTGAACAGCGGCTTGAAGTGCGAAAGGCTAAATCCCGCCACGGCCGCTAGTTCGGCGAGCGATAGATCCTCGTCCAGATGCGCATCGATGTATTCGAGCACATGGCGCAACCGCCAGACCGGCAGCGCGCGTCCTGGTTTGTCGACGCTCGTCCGTCTGCGCGATTGCAAGGCGAGCAGGCGCGCGACGAGCGCCGAGGCCAGGCCGTCCGCGAACAAGCGGCCGCCCGGATAGGCGTCGTGATCTTCGGCCTGCATCATCCAGCCGATGCGTTCGATCTGCGGATCGCGAATATGGATCGAAGGCGCCAGCTCGGTGACGCGCGAACCCAGGCCCACGGCATCCGCGGTTTCCGACACGAGGGACGGCGACAGCCGGAGCAGCAGGGATCGCGCAGGCCGCGACACGATCCAGCGCGTGCTCGCGCCCGCCGGCACCACGCAGAACTGGCCGTGAATCCGTACCCCTTGTCGATCGCGGCCATGCATGCGGTAGGAGACCGGGACCGCATTTCCCAGGTGCAGACAGAGTACGTGGCGGCCGTCCACGGGAGAATCGAAAACACCGGAGGGGACCGGCGAGGTCAGGACATCCAGCAACGGCGCCCGCCCATTGCCGACGCTCGACAGCAGCGCGGGCGCAGGGCCAGGGTAGCACTCGGGTCTGTCGATCATCGCCCGATTCTGCTCCGCAGCCGGACGGGGTGCATGTGCCAAAAATCATCCCTGCGTGTCCGATACCGGCCGTTTATGCGCGCGCGCTTGCGGCGCCGTTGTCAGGATGGTTCACCCGACATTACGAGGCACGAAACCCCATATGAAACGCAGACAGTTCATCGAATTGGCCGCCGTCGCGTTCGCGGCCGGCGTCGCTGGCGCGTGCGCACCACACGCAAATCTCCGCCGCGGCGCTGCCGATACCGATCCGTCGCAACCGATGGAGGTGGCGCAGTTCCGCGCCCTGCGGCGCATGGCGAGCACCCGTTTCGGAGATATCGCCTATGTGGAACGCGGGATGGGTCCGGCGGCGCTGTTCTTGCACGCCCATCCGCTCAACGGTTTCCAATGGCGCGGCGCGCTCGAGCGCCTGTCGGAGCATCGCCGCTGCATCGCGCCCGATTTCCTGGGGCTGGGCTACACGCGCGTTGCCAGCGGCCAGAGCGTGGCGCCCGCTGCGCAGGCCGCGATGCTGCTGGCGTTGCTGGACAAACTCGCCATTGCCACCGTCGATCTGGTCGCCAGCGATAGCGGCGGCGCCGTCGCGCAGCTTATCGCTGCCCAACATCCGCAACGCGTCCGCACGCTGCTGCTGACCAATTGCGATGAAGAGCAGGACAGCCCGCCACCGAGCCTCAAGCCGCTCCTGGCCCTGGCGCGGGCGGGAAAATCCACCGACGTCTTTCCTGGCTGGCTAACGGACAAGAACTCTGCCCGCGCTACCTTCGGCGGAGCCGTCTACGCCGATCCCGCGATCCTTACCGACGAGGCGATCGACTACTACTTTTCGCCCCTGGTTAGCTCTCCCGCACAAAGGGCATTGGTGGACGCTACCTTGGTCGGATTCGAGCCCAACCCGCTGGCGGGCATCGGCCCGGCGCTGAAGCGCTGCAAGGCGCCGACACGGATCGTATGGGGGGCGGACGATAAGATCTTTTCGCCGGACAGTCCCGACCGCCTGGATCGCAGTTTCGGCAACTCTCGCGGCGTGCGGCGGCTGACCGGCAGCAAGACGTTCTGGCCTGAAGAACTCCCTGACGTCCTTGCCGAGGAAGCGCAACGGCTGTGGGGAGTTCCCGTATGACGCCGAACGCCGATCGGGGATGAATGCTTCAAATAGCTCACCGGATCAGCGTCTGGAGACCCATTCTTCAATGATGTCAGAAGGCGAATAGTATTCTTTCATCTGATGCTGTACTCGGAATCATGAAATCGAAAACACAGGCGGCCCAGAATGTTTACCGGGTACTCTGTCAATCAAGCATGACAACATAACTTCCAGGACGGCACATGAACTATTCGATCATTTCCATCGTCGCGATCGCGTTGGCTGCGATGGGAACGGCGCATTCGGCCGAATCCGTCGATATCGTGCCGACGATCTTCGCGCCGGGAATCTTGTCTGGACCCGCGCACGATTCTGCGCCCGCCTTCACCCCGTCCGGCGACGTGGTTTACTTCGGTCGCAGCAATCCCCAGCAATCGACGATCCTCGTGTCGGAACGCCGAACCGATGGCCTCTGGTCAGAGCCGCGCATCGCACCTTTCTCGGGCACCTGGAACGATATGGAACCGGCGATGTCGCCGGATGGTCGTTTCCTCGTTTTCATTTCGAACCGTCCCGATCGAGAGGACGGCCCCAAAGTGGAAGGCTTTTACAACGGCAGCAAGCAAAACGGGGGTCGTTTATGGCGTGTCGACCGGCTAAACCATGGGTGGAGCGCGCCAACGCTGCTACCAACAAACGTGAATACCAATGCATCGATCTATGCGCCGAGCGTGGCGGCGGACGGTAGCCTCTATTTCATGACTCCGGATGCTGGCTCCGGCAAGTTCCGTTTGTTTCGCGCCCAGTCCCATAACGACAGTTATCGGTCAGCGCAACCTTTGCCCTTCAGTGACGGAACCGCCACCGATGTCGATCCTGCCGTCGCGCCAGACGAATCATTTCTGGTGTTCGGTTCAGGGCGCATCGCCAATCGCGGCATCGACTTGTTTATCGTGTTCCGCGATGGCCAAGACTGGGGCGAGCCCATCCATCTCGGCGACGACATCAACACGTCGAAATCCGACGCCGAACCGCGTTTGGCAGCGGATGGACAGACGTTGTATTTCAGCAGTGAGCGCGTGGTCCCGGTGCAATTTCCACGCACGCCGGAACAAGCGCAGGCAGACGTTGCCCGCATGCAGTCCTGGGACAACGGCAATTACAACATCTGGCAAGTTCCGCTTTCTCGCCTGATGGCGCGCGTGCGTCAATAATAAAAAGAACAATCGCGGCACGCCGATCTGGCGCGACAGTCGTTTGGCTGGTGGACGCCTATTTCTTTCTTGGTTCTTGCCGCGATCCCCGTTCCGGATCGTTGAGCGTGCTTTCGAGTGCGGCAGTGAACGCCGACTTCAGCATCCTTCGCACCGCGGCGGGCTTGCGGCCGGGCTGGCGCAGCATGTCGAACATAGCGTAGCTGGAGAGGGCGAAGAGCATGTCGATGACTTCATCCGTCCTTGCCTTGCTTACCATTCCCGCTGCGACCAACCGCTGCACCAGCACACTAAGAACTTTGCGCCGGCGCTCCTGACGTTCGGCCATGGCCGTGGCGAATTCCGCGTCCGCGGCAGCGGCCGCGTGCAGCACGCCCAAGGCGTGGTCGGAGGCCCAGAAGTCGCAGAAGATGTCCAGCAGTCGATACAGCGCGGCACTCGGCTCCGGTAACGCCATTGCGGCCGGGATGCGATGCAGTCCCCCCAGGCGCGCGACTTCATCAAAGACCGCCTCCAACAGACCGCGTCTGGACCCGAACTGGTTGTAGACGGTCAGCCGGGTCACGCCCGCTGCCTTGGCGACCGCGTCCAGCGACACCTTGCTGGGGTCGGGCGCTCGTCGCAACAGCAAGCTAGCGGCATCGAGCAGCCGCGTTCTGGTCTCGGCCGCCATCGCGTCACGTCCCGGGCTGGAATAAATACGTTCCGGCATTGCGATCCACTTTTATTGAGTATACAGTGTGTATATCTAATTTCTTGCAGTCAGGAGCAGTCCATGCAGACGATCTTGATCATAGCCTTGTCCTTGCACGTTCTCGCAGCGGTGTTCTGGGCCGGCGGCACCTTCGTCCTCGCGCGCCTCGGCGGCCTTGGCGGCCCACGCTTGCGCGCACCGATGCTGGGGGCGGCGGTCATGACCATTCTCACCGGAGGCTATCTCTGGCACGCCGTGCACGGTGCGGCCTTCGGAAGGCCGGAAAAGGTTCTCGTTGTCGGTATCGCCTGCGCGCTGCTGGCCTTCATTGTGCAGGTCGGCTTCGGTGCGCGTACTCGTTGGCAGCTCGAGCGAGGAACGTTGCCGGAAGTCGCCGCGCAGGCGCGCATGGCCGTGGTCGCGCGCTTGGCCGCCGGTTTGTTGGCGATCACCGTAATTTGTATGGCGGCGGCGCGCTATACATAAGCCCGCGGCTGCGTACTCAATGCCTAGATAGCGGTCGTTCGTTCTTCTGCGTAATGGCGTCGAGCCAATGTCCGCTTTCGACCCAAGGCGGACATGGGCGTCAACCTACTGATGGACCAGCTTCCCACGCCACTTCTTCAGTCGATGCCATAAAAAAACGCCCCGGGGAAATCGAGGCGTTTTCGTTTGCAGTGCGCGATGGAATCAACCGGTCTTCAGCGTGAGCCCATAGGTCGTCAGGATCGGGTTGAGCGGCTGGAAGTAGCTGCGGGTGCGGTTGTTCGGGAGCTTGCCCTTGCAGCTGCCGCTTCCGCCCGAAAGCACGCCCTGCGCCTGGCCGGGACCGGTGATGAACGAGCCGCCGGAGTCGCCGCCTTCGGAGCAGGCCGTCGTGCGGTTGACGTGCGTGATGGTTTCGCCGGTGCTGTAGTTGACGCTCACGTCCACCTGGTCGATGGTGCCGCACTTCCAGCCCGAGGTGCGGCCGGAGCGGCAGATCGCCGTGCCTACGCCGCCGGCGGTGCTGCCCTTGACGACGACATCGGCGGTGGTCCAGCCGTAGACGCTCGCCACCTGCGTGTTGCTGCCGGAAATCGTCACGTAGGAGTAGTCGGGACCGGACTGGCCGGGCTGCGGGAAGCTCGATGCGGTGAACGCGCCGACCTGCGGGCCGAGCGTCCACTGCGGGCCCGTTCCGGCAGAGCCCTCTAAATAAACCGACTCGCCCGCATCACCGCAATGCCCCGCGCTCACGTAGACCGGTGTGGTGCCTTTGAGGGCGTTGAAACCGATTGAGCACGCATACAAGTACCCGTCGCCCGGATTGCGCAGATAGCCATGGCCGCCCTTCAGCGCGGCACGCTTGCTGGCCTGCTCTTCCTCGACGACGAAGCGCACATGGTCGGCATTGGCGCCGCTAGCGGCGATGAAGTCGATGCCAGCGTTCTCTTTGCCCTTGCCGATGCCAACCACCAGGGTGTTGCTCGGCAGGTCGACGTACCAGCTATACACGCCGTTCGGCACCTTGCCACCGCGCTCGACCATGGTGTCGAGCTGGGCCTTGGAAGCGGCGAGGTCGGCGATGGGGTTGCGTGCGGTGCGGAACTCGACGCCGGCGGGCCCTTTCTGCGGAAAGCCTGACGTGGTCGCGACCACCAGCTTGAAGGTGCCATCGGCCTGGCGCTCAATCCAACTGCCGGCGAACTGGCGGCCCTGCGCCGTGGCCAGTTGCTTGGATTGCAGCTCTGCGAGACGTTCGATCTTCAGATACTGCGCCAGTTGGGCCGTGGTCAGGCCGAGGTCACGCTGCATCGCGGCACGAAGGGTAGGGGACAGGTTGTCGGCGGGTCCGATCGCCGAAGCGGTGATGGCGAAAACAAGCGGAAGCGGGGCGAGCACGAACAGGCCGCGTTTGGCCCAGGAAGCGAACTTTTGCATCTGCAGATCTCCAGTCGGGTGGAACCAAGTTGCAGGACCGGCCGCCCGACGACGGGGTGGCAGCTCGCGAGGTGGGCCCGGTCAGCGGATGCTTGCATAGATAGGAAGGGTATTCGTTAAGTGCTTTCACACGCCCGTCAACGCGATTCGCGTGTCTGCTATTGACCGAAAGCGGACATATCACCGGAGGGCGTAGGACGGGTAATTTTCAGCGATTTCTGTGGCGACTGTCGGCGATGCTAAACGGATACCGGCTCGACAACGACGGCTCTACGGATGAACGCTTTCGCCGATTCTCGATCGCTGTCGGCTTCATTGCACAACCATTGGCGGAACGAGGCGAGTTTGGGGCTGTTCTGCCGAGCGACCGGGTAAGTCAGCCAGAACGATCTTCCATCGCTGGCCACGAAGTCGTGCGCCGGGACGAGCCGGCCGGTTTCGATTTCGCTGCGGAACAGAATCGGCGATCCGATCGCAATGCCATGTCCTGCGACCGCCGCTGCGATGTCCAGATATTCGGCGGACAGATGCGTGCCGAAGCTCCCCGGAGGCGTGGCGTCGCCGAATCCGCGCGCGCGATACCAGAGCGTCCACCAATCGGATCGTCCCAGCAGCGGCACATCGAGAGTGGAACCAGGATCGGCGATGCCCGCTGCCGCTTTCTTCAAGGCAGGGGCGCACAGCGGCATGAAAATGCTGGGCAGCAGTTCCACCGTTCGCAACCCGGGCCAGTGGCCGTGCCCATTGCGGATGGCCGCGTCGAAAAGTCCGCTGGTCAAGTCCTGCGCGTCGGCCGACAAGTCCAGTTCGATCGCGATATGCGGATGTTTCGCACGGAACTTTCCTAGTCTTGGGGTCAGCCAACTCGTGCCCAATGTCGGCAGGGTCGTCAGTGAAAGCCGGGCTTCGTCCGCTTCCGCCGCTTTGATGAAACTGGCGCGCAACGCAGCGAACGCATTCATGGCTTCGCGCGCGACCAACTCGCCGGGCCCGGTCAGCTCGACGCGTTGCGCATACCGCAAAAACAGCCGCGCGCCGATCTGTTCCTCGAGCCGGCGCACGTGATAGCTGACCGAGGCGGAGGTGGTGTCGAGTTCTTGCGCCGCCTTGGCGAAACTCCCGTGCCGCGCCGCGGCCTCGAATGCGCGGATCGAGGCGAGGGAGGGAAATCGCTGAGGGCTGACCATAAGTCTGCCTTATCCTACAGACCGATTCCCGCGTGGTCGATCTCCGGTCGGGCTGCCATCCTGCGGACAACGTCAGGCTAGGGGAGGACCACGTGATCGGTCGCTTATCGAACGCTATTTCTTGTAGGAAAGGCGATAGCTCGCCGTCGCGCCGCGACTTTCTGACGCGCATGGCGATGATGGGCGGAGCGGCAGCGCTCGGGCTACCCGGATTCGCTTTGGCCCAGTCCCCACGCGGGCCGGCAGGCACGACGTCGCCGACGGACCTGCATACGCACGATTGGGACTGGTTGATCGGCAATTGGGACGTTTGGCACCGCCGCTTGAAGGAGCGATTGGTCGGCAGCGCCGAATGGGAGGAGTTCGCGGGCAAGAGCGCGCTATGGCTCACCTTGGGCGGGTTGGGAACGGTCGACGACAATTCGCTGGAGTTGCCCGGCGACTCCTATCGCGGACTCACGCTCCGCGCGTTCGACCCGGTCGCGCGCCGCTGGTCGATCTGGTGGCTCGATGGACGCAATCCCAGCAAAATCGATCCGCCGGTCCTTGGGGGCTTCGAGAGTTCGACCGGCACCTTCATCGGCCATGACGAATTCAAAGGCCGCCCGATCACGATGCGTTTCCGCTGGCAGGACATCCATGGGCCGCGTCCCTTCTGGGAACAGGCATTCTCGACGGACGAAGGCGCCACTTGGGAAGTCAACTGGCTCAACTACTTCACCCGTACCTCGGCGACGCCGACGCCCTTGCCGAAGCTGTCGAACGCGAGTCGCGACTGGGAATTCCTGGTGGGCCACTGGAACATTCGCCATCGGCGGCTTCGGCATAGGCTGGTCGGCAGCGATGAATGGGACGAATTCGGCGGCACGTTGGTCAACTGGCCCGTCCTCGGCGGGCAGGGCAATGTCGGCGACAATGTCATGGAATTTCCTACCGGTACGGTACGGGGCATAGGTCTACGCGCGCTGGATCCAGCGACGGGACAATGGTCGAGCTGGTGGCTCGACGGCCGGAATCCGACCGTGATTGCGCCGCCGGTACGCGGTGGCTTCGTCGATGGCATTGGCAGCTTCGTCGGCGACGATACCCATGAGGGTCGGCCGATCAAAACGCGCGTGCAATGGTCTCGGATTACCCCGCGTTCGGCGCGTTGGGAACAGGCCAGTTCGGTCGACGGCGGAACGACCTGGGAGTCGAACTGGGTCAGCGATTTCACCAGAGCGGCGTAGGAACTTGCGATGAAATCCGACCTCAAATATCGGTTCGCCGCTGCGGCCATGGCATGCGGCCTGCTCCTTGCGCAGCGCAGCGCGGGTGCCGCGCCTGAACAACGGGAACCGGGCTCCGCGCCAGCGCTGGAAATCGTGGAAGAAGCGACGCTATTCCTGCCCGGCATCGCGTCCACCGAATTCGCAGAGATTCGCCTGACCTTGAGTCCCGACGGCAAGACCGCGCTGTGGTTCAGTCGTGATCGTCCTGGGGGAGCCGGTGGTTACGACATCTGGATCTCGCGCCGGAATGCCGATGGCTGGGCAGCGGCGACACCGGTCCCGTTCAACTCCGCGCTCCGTGATTTCGATCCAGCGTTTTCTTCCGATGGCCGCTACGTGTACTTCTGTTCAGATCGACCCGGTGGCCTGGGTGGCGACGATCTTTATCGTGTCGCGGTAACGGCCGATGGTTTCGGTTCCGTCGGACATTTGGGCTCGGCGGTGAACAGCGCCGGAAACGAGTTCGCACCGATGCTGTCGCCGGACCGGACCCTACTGCTGTTCTCCAGCGATCGACCTGGTGGCGCCGGCCGCCACGATCTGTACATCGCGCGGCGGCGTGCGGAACAGGGGTTCGAACCCGCGCAACCTCTTCGCGGCGGGATCAACACGTCCGCCGACGAATTCGACGCAAGCTTCCTGTCCGATGGCTCCACACTGGTATTCGCGCGCGCAGCGGATTTCCGTACCGATCGGGTCGACCTGTTCTCCGCCTCGTCCCGCGACGGGCGCTATGACGCAGGCACCGTACTACCGCAGACCGTCAACAGCGGCGACCAGAACACCTATGGGCCGATGCTGGACTGGTCGCAGCCGGACCGATTCTCCGTGTCAGGACGCAGGGCGGGTGCGAGCGGAATGGATCTGTATCTTGTCCGCTATGCGTTGGAACGCGAGCGTTCGCATTGACCGATTTCATGAGGCCCACGATGTCGAATTCGGGACTGCAGATTCATGACGCCAAGATCAGCGATCTCGACAAGCTATGCATTCCGTGCGCCGCCAGGTTCTCGGAGTGCCGCTGCACGCCTACGCCCAAAGCCACCAACGTTCTGGCGTAAGCGTCGATCAAACGCTCGTTGCCGATTAGATGAACCTGCGCAGGGCGCGGGGTTCGCGAGAACAATCCGGAGGCGCGTACTTCGTGTCCGATCAGCAGGCCCGACAGATACGAAGGAAGGGCCGCCTCGGAGAATTGGCCGAACAGACCCAGCGTCCGCACGCCGAATAAATGATGCAACAGTCCGCTGGCATCGGCGCTGCGGCGCAGACCGGCATCGAAGGCATAGGCGTCGAAGCGCGAGTCGTCCTTGCCCATCAATTTGCCGAGCACGCTGTGCCGACGCATGACCGCGTAGGTTTCTCCGGTCATCGCGGTCGCGATCGAGACGATCTTTCCGTCGCGTACGGTGATCCACTTGCTGTGCGTGCCGGGCAGGCACAGCAAGTGCGTGCCGTGGCGCAACAGGTCGAGCAGCGCGCACGCTTGGGTTTCCTCGCCGCGCATGACATCGGGCACCCCGGTCGAATTCCGGTCCGCGACTCCGGGCACGAACCATAGCCGTCGCCTCGGAAACTCGGGAACCTCCACCGGTGCCATCGCTGCGGCCAATTCATCGATGCCGGCCGGGCAATCCAGGTAGGGCTGCTCGAACCAACCGTCGCGGCTGCCGATCATTCCGCACAGCATGATGTCCGCGTCGTTCCAGGTTGCGATCAACGGAGCGAGCGTCGCCGCGAAATTCCCCTCGCACGACTGCACGCCGCGATCGCTGCGCTTCTGTTCCGTCACCACGCCGGCGGCATCCAAACGGTATGCACGCAGACTGCTGCTGCCCCAGTCGATGGCGATCATACGAGTTCGATCCTGCTTTCCGGCAGGCCGAGCGTACGCGGCAGGGCAATCTGCCAAATACCTCCCGCACCGGGCGTGCGCGCCAACTCTTCGGCGCTGTTGTCGACCCGCGCGCTACTGATATACAGGCGGTCGTAGGCGGCGCCGCCGATGGTGCAGCAGGAAGGGTTCTTCACCGGCAGCGACATCACTCGGTCCACGCTGCCATCGCTGCGATAGCGCACGATGCGGCCCGCGCCCCATTGCGCGTTCCACAAGTAGCCGTCGGCATCGATGATGGAACCGTCGGGCGACGCGCCGGCGTCGTCCACTTCTGCGAATACGCGCGAACCCGACACCTCAGCGGCATCGGCGTCGTAGTCGCAGCACAGGATCTGCGGTACGACCGAGTCGCAGTAGTACATTCTGCGGCCATCGGCATCGAAACAAATGGAGTTGGGGATCGCGCTGGCGGGCAGATTCAGTCGACGCAGACCGTGCTGGCTCGAGTACTGGTAGAACGCGCCGATGGGCGCGTTGTCGGCGCGTTCGCTCTTGGTGCCGAAGACGAAGTTCCCATTGCGGTCGCTGCGGCCGTCGTTGATACGGGTTTCGGCGTTGTCGGCTTCCACATCGATCAATTTTTCCAGCGACAGAGTTCCCTCCTGCGCGGCATCGGGATCGGCCAGGTACAGGCCCTTGGCCAAACCCAGTAGCAACTGGCCGGTCTGGCAAAGCGCCAGCGAGCCCAGACGGTCGGGCAGGGCCCAGCTTTCGGTGATGCCCAGATACGGCCGATGCATCCACAAACGCGAAGCATCGATGTCGGTCCAGAACAACGCGGCGCGTCGTTCGCACCAGAGCACGCTTTCCCCCAACGCACAGCGGCTATCCACGACCAGGCTGGGGATGATGCGATCCAGGTCGACGTAGGCGCTCACCGCATCACCACTCCGCGACGCTGCCGTCGGCGTGGCGCCAGACCGGATTGCGCCAGGCTGGGGGATTGCGGCTGGCCTCGATCAGCCGTTGCTCATCGATCTCCACCCCAAGGCCGGGTTTGGGCAGCGCGGCGATGTTGCCATCGATGCACTGGAAGTCTTCCTTGTTGAGCACATAGTCCAACAGGTCGGCGTCTCCGTTGTAATGGATGCCGATGCTCTGTTCTTGCAGCACTGCGTTGTGGGCGACGAAATCGACCTGCAGGCAGGCCGCGAGGGCCACAGGCCCCAGCGGACAATGCGGTGCGAAGCCGACATCGTAGGCCTCGGCCATGGCCGCGATCTTGAAGCATTCGGTGATGCCGCCGGCATGGGACAGGTCCGGTTGCAGGATCGACAGGCCGCCGCCGGCCAGCACCGATTTGAACTCGAAGCGCGAGTACATGCGTTCGCCAGCGGCCAGCGGAATGGAGGTGGCATCGGCCAGGCGCGGATAGTGTTCGGCTTGCTCAGGCAGCACCGGTTCCTCGACGAACAGCGGGTTATACGGCTCGAGCTCGCGCAGCAGCACGCGTGCCATCGGCACGCTGACTCGGCCGTGGAAATCGATGCCAAAGTCGATGGTATTGCCGAACGCTTCGCGGATCGCGACGACCTTGGCCACGGCCGCATCGATATTGCGCGGGCTGTCGATCAGCTTCAGTTCCTCGGTACCGTTGAACTTGAACGTATCGAAGCCAAGGGCCTGGTACGACTTGATCTGCTCGATGATGTCGGCCGGCCGGTCGCCGCCGACCCAGCGATAGGTTTTCATGCGGTCGCGCACGCGGCCGCCCAGCAATTCGTACACCGGTACGCCCAGGACCTTGCCCTTGATGTCCCATAACGCCTGGTCGATACCGGCGATGGCGCTCATCAGAATCGCACCGCCGCGGTAGAAGCCGCCCCGGTAGAGGGTTTGCCAAAGATCGTTGATGCGCGAGGGATCCTTGCCGATCAGATATTCGGACAATTCATGCACGGCCGCTTCCACGGTCCGCGCGCGGCCTTCGATGACCGGTTCGCCCCAGCCGCTGATTCCCTCGTCGGTTTCGATCTTGAGGAATAACCAGCGCGGTGCGGCATGGTAGGTGCTGAGACGCACGATTTTCATGGCGTGTATTCCAGATAGGCTTGCTTGAAAGCGCGCGCGTTTTGACGCGTGCGCTCCACCGCTTGGCCTGGTTTGTAGAGCTCGCCGCCGATGCCCGCGCCCACGCTGCCGGCGGAGAGAAAATCGGCAAGATTGAGCGGCGTAACGCCACCGACGACGAACAACGGGACAGGAGGCAGCACCGCCCGCAAGGCGCGCACATGCTGCGTTCCATAAGTGGAAGCGGGAAACAGTTTGAGCATTTGCGCGCCGGCGTCGAGCGCGGCGAAGGCTTCGCTGGGAGTGGCGAAGCCTGCGCATACCTGTAAGCCGCGATCCACGGCGTGACGGATCACGACCGGATCGGTGTTGGGGGTGACGATGAAGCTCGCGCCCAGCGCCGCCAGCGTGTCCACGTTCTGCGTGCGCAGTACGGTGCCTCCGCCGATCCAGACCCGATCGCCGAAGTCGCGGGCTGCCGCGCCGATGCTGTTGACCCAGCCCGGCGAATTGAGCGGAATTTCGATGGCGTCGTAGCCTTCCTCCACCAGCGCCTGCACATGCGCCAGCGCTTCATCGGCGCGGATGCCGCGCAGGATGGCGATCAGCGGAAGACGGAAAGGGGAGGTTGCGCTCTCGGCGCTCATATCGCGGTTATTGGCGGCTGTCATGCGCGGCTCTCACTCGTGATAAAGCTGCGACCGGCGGCCATCGATCAGGATGTCGGCGGCGTTGATGAAGCGCGCTTGATCGCTGGCCAGGAACTCGCTGGCCAGGAACGGCGCGGTATGCGCGACTTCCTCCGGCGTGCCGAGGCGCTTGGGCGGCAGCAGTTCGGTCTGGATTTCTCCAAACACTTCCGCACCGTGCGCCGCTAACAGCCGTGCGCTCAACGCCGCACCCGCGTCGGTCGGAGTCCCGGCAACGGGCGTTCTGGCGTCTTGCCTGGATAGGTTTGCGCCATGGGCCCTCCCGGCTCGCAGCGATGATTCGGTGTCCGCGCCCTTGCCTATTGCCGACAGTGGCCCCGCGCGACTCGTGCACAACGGTTGTTCTTCTTTTGTTCGTTGCAACGTCCGCAGGGCGGGGCGGCAACGCTGAATCAGCGTGGCATAGGGTTGCCCGCGTAGCTATGTACGACAAATGAAATTTTCGTCATATGCTATTCCCCGTGAATATAGCTTGCTGAACGCCCAGGAGATGCCCCGTGGTCCAACCTTCAACCAGCTGGTTCAATGCTTCACGGCTCAAGACCCGGCATCTATTGCTGTTGCTGCACCTGTACGAACAGCGCTCGGTCCTGCGGGCGGCCGAGGCGGCCAATATGACCCAGCCGGCGGCCTCCAAGCTGCTGTCGGAAATGGAAGGCATCCTGGGAGTGCCGCTGTTCGAGCGCCATGCGCGCGGGGTGGAGCCTACCTGGTACGGCCAGGTGCTGATCCGTCGCGCGCGCGCCGCCTTGTCGGAAATCGGCCGCGCTCATGACGAGATAGCGGCCATGCGCAGCGGCCGCATGGGCCAGGCGGCGATCGGCACGGTGGTCAACCCGGGCACCACCCTGGTACCGCAGGCCATCGCCGCGGTGAAGCGCGATTTCCCGGACATTCTGATTCGGGTGGAAATGGACTACAGCCGGCCGTTGGTGGCCAAGCTGTTGGACGGGCAGCTGGACATCGTGATCGGCCGCATCCTGGGGCCGGAAGGGGCGGGCGATCTGGAGTTCGAGCCATTGGCTGACGAGCCGCATTCGGTAATCGTAAGAGCCGGACATCCTTTGACGCAGCGCAGCGAACTGACTCACGCCGACCTGATCGAATACGGCTGGATCATGCCGCCGGCAGCCAGCGTATTGCGCACGCGCTTGGATTCGATGTTCCTGGAACATGGCTTGGCACCGCCACAGAACATCATCGAGACCGCGTCGCTGCCGGTCATTATCCATCTGTTGCGGCATAGCGATCTGCTGACCGCGCTGCCTGCCGAATCGGTGGCGCCGTACTTGCAGACCGCGCAAATGCAGGTCTTGCCGATTGAGTTGGGCGTGCGCATGGAGTTCTTCGGCATCATCCGCCGCCGCGACCAGCAACTGTCTCCCGGGGCCGAGCGCGTCCTGGAATCGCTGCGCGCCACAGCGCGCCTTTTGTATCCGGCCCTGTAACCAATTCTTCCGGATAGATGTAGAAGCGGCCGTTCTCTCTACTCAAAACCACATAGGTTCGGCTCAATATTTCATTGGTATGGAATGTGGAGAGCGGCCTATGCTGCCGCGGAAGTCGCAATGTGACATCCACATTAGTGGATGGAAACCGGCGGACGCAGGGCCGGACCCGGAAACATCGTCCAGAGACAAATCACCACACAGCCAAGAATCCGAACCCGAGGCGCAAAGAGGCACACGGGTTCGAAAACCAGCCAATCGTTCGCCAAGGTGTCCTGGGAGGGAACAACCATGTCAACGCGCCAAAACCGTATCCCCGCGAGCCGGGCAGCAGGCCGTACCAATTTCCGTCGATTGCAGCATTCGGCCATTGCTCTGAGCATTGCCGCGCTGCTCAGCGCCAATGCCTATGCGCAGGAATCCCAGGCCGCTACGGACGACGCAGAGGCGAAAAAAGAAGCCGTCGATCTGGACGCCGTCGTCGTCACCGGCATCCGTGCCTCCATCTACAGGGCCCAGGACATCAAGCGTGACTCCGACACTTTCGTCGACTCGGTCACTGCGGAGGATATCGGCGCGCTGCCCGACCGTAGCGTGACCGAAACGCTGTCGCGCATCCCCGGCGTGACCATCGACCGCTTCCTGTCGACGGGCGATCCGGAACACTTCTCGGCCGAAGGCAGCGGCGTGCAGGTCCGCGGCATGACCCAGGTGCGTTCCGAACTCAACGGCCGCGATACCTTCTCCGCGAATGGCGGCCGCACTATCGGCTTCCAGGACGTGCCCTCCGAACTGATGGCCGGCGTGGACGTGTACAAGAACCAGAAGGCCGAGATGATCGAGGGTGGCCTCGGCGGCAGCGTGGACCTGCGCACCTTCAAGCCCTTCGACTTCGAAGGCCAGAGGATCGGCTTCAGCCTCAGCGAGAACTACGGCACCTTCGCCGAACAATGGAAGCCGTCAGCCTCCGCCCTGTACAGCAACCACTGGGACACCAGCATCGGTAAGGTCGGCTTCCTGGTCGATGTCGCGCGTTCGGAGCTCGCCACCCGCACCGACGGGATGTTCGTACGGCCGTTCTTCGAAACCGCCACCACCGACCTGGATGGCGACGGCACCAACGAGCAGCTCTGGCTGCCGCGCGGCGCCGACTGGCGTACGCTGGATTTCGAACGCGAACGCCAGGGCGTTTACCTCGCTCTGCAATGGCAACCCAGCGACGATATCGAGCTGCATGCCACCGTTTTCCAGAGCCGATACGACGAGCTCTGGAACGAGGACGCCATTTTCGTCGGCAACGATCCCACCGCGGTCGCGCTGGACACCAGTCAGCCTTATGAACTGGACGGCAATGTGTTCCGCTCGGGCCGGCTCGTCCAGCCCGGCAATATTCCCATGGGCACGGACATTCGCGCCTCGAACAGCAAGTCCAAGACCACCGACTTCTCCTTCGGCCTGAAGTGGTCGCTCAGCGACAGCACCCAGCTCACGACCGACTTTCAGTACGTCAAGTCCACGACCAAGAGGCTGGATTCCACGGTGTCCCTCGGCGTCAACGTGCCCTATATCGACATCAACCTCAACGGCGGCAAGCCGTCGATCGGCATCGACGAAGAGTTCACGGGAAACCCTGCCAATTATTACTGGGGCTTCACCATGGACCATCGGGACGACAACGAGGCCGACCAGTTTGCCTGGCGCGCCGACCTCAGGCACGCCTTCGACAACGGTTTCTTCAAAGCGGTCAAGTTCGGCGTGCGCCTGACTGATCGTAACGCCACCAGCAGAGATACCGGCTACGACTGGCAGCCGTTGTTCCAGACCTGGATGCAGGGGTGGGCGCTGCCAAGTGGCGCGATGCCGCCGCTGGATCTGAACGGCACGGTCAATTCCAGTCTGGTGCATCAGAACACGTTCGACAATTTCTTCCGCGGCGACGCCAACACGCCGGGTACTTTCTACGCACCGATCCTGGCGACGGCGCTCAACTTCCCGACCAGCTACCAGGACCTTCATGGAGCAGCCGCTCCGTACTACAGCTGCTGCTATGGGCAGATCACGCCGCGGAACCTGCAGGATCCGCAGTGGAGCAACGTGCAGGGTGAGAAGACCACGGGTGGTTACGTGATGCTGGAATTCGGCCTGGATGACGCACGTCTCGACGGCAACATCGGCGTGCGTGCGGTGCGTACCGAGAATTCCGCCAGGGGGTACCTGGTCTATCCGAACGTCGTCTATGCGCCGTATCTGGGCGCCGGTGAATCGGAGCCGATCACGGCCAGCAATTCCTATACCGACGTGCTGCCCAGCTTGAACGTCCGCTGGGAACCGGTCGACAACCTGATCGTGCGCTTCGCCGCCTCCCAGGCCATCGCTCGGCCGGCCTTCAGCGACATGCAGGCCTACCAGGTCCTGAGCGCCGGCACGAGGGAAGGCATCGACCCGCCGGACCCGACCGACCCAATCCAGACGCTGCCGGTCACCGACCTGAATCTCACCGGTAGTTCCACCGACAACCCCTACTTGGAGCCGATGAAGGCCAACCAGTTCGACTTGTCGCTGGAGTGGTACTTCGATCCGGACAAGGGCGGCATGGCCTGGATCAATTTATTCCACAAAGACATCAAGGACTATTTCCGCAACCAGTCGCGACTGGTTGCCTATCCGGGCGCCGACGGCAACCAATACGAGTACCTGCCGGCGCCTTTCGACGGACTGGGACTGTCGGCCAACTACACCTACATCGACAGCTCGACCAAGATCCCGAACGAGGTGGATGCGCAGCCAGTCGACACCGATGGCTCGACGTATGGCGACATGCCCGCCGACGGCCTGTCCAAGAACGCCTACAACATCGCCCTCTTCTATGAAAAGGGCCCCTGGCAGGTCCGTGTGGCTTACAACTGGCGCAGCGAGTACCTGCTGGCGGTCGGGGCTAATGGCTACAACGGCACCAACAACAACCTCGACGGCGATTCCATTGCCTGGAAGCTGCCGGTGTACAGCGACGCCTATGGACAGCTGGACGCCTCGATCTTCTACAGCTTCAACGACAACATCAAGCTCGGCCTGGAGATGAACAATCTCAACAACGCCGAACAGCGCACGATCATGGACCAGAGCGGAGGAGCCGGTCGCCGCGTTACCTCGTGGTACGTGAACGACACGCGCTACGCCGCGACCCTACGCGTGACGTTCTGAGTTTGATTCGGCTGGAAGGGGAGGT
>Ga0307513_10001606_pt1 | contig 32455 bp, 28 predicted proteins | sample 15_EM_MG_FD_202174 | JGI IMG/M metagenome (GOLD analysis project Ga0307513, IMG submission 202174) | Populus trichocarpa ectomycorrhiza microbial communities from riparian zone in the Pacific Northwest, United States - 15_EM | ecosystem: Host-associated > Plants > Roots > Unclassified | place... | reverse complement strand
TACATACCAAACTTGCTCACTTTACTCAATCTCATTTTTGGGGGCTTCAAATATGCGACTTGAAATCCTCTGATACAATTGGCCACTGTTAATATGTGCCCTAATGCACACTAATGCATGGCTGGGTGCCGATCATTTTACCATTGTATCTCCTCTGAACTTTGAAAACCCCTAGTACTGTAGCCGACTGCGCGTTAGTGTACGAGTACGGCACGTGTACGAAATCGTTCAAGACCTAATTAGCCATAGATAGATAGAGAGAGTCGTGAGAAATCCAGAGTCCAACACGAATACAAAAGGAAGCAAATATCCGCTACAGACTAACCCAACACCACCAACGCCCCCCACCCACCATACCATACCGGTACCTCCTCAATCTTCTCCCGAGACTTAAACCGAAAACAATAGCGAGGCCAAAGTGCCATAAACCCCACTTAATCCCCCACCCCGTCCGACCTCCCCCCCCGCCCCCCTCCTCCATCTGCAGTGCCACCCTCTTATCACTACAACCCCCCCCCCCCCCAAACCCGTCTGCAGGCTCCCCCACCTATAACGATGTTCTCGTACAGGGCGAAACATGTCATAATATCCGAGTGAGCACCCGTGCCCGCGTCCCACGAACAAATTAGTTTTAAGAATTATTTCGGATTCAAACCAGTACCGCAAGGAAGGCTATGTAACACTGTCAAGTGAGGAGGTCCAGAAAAACCAAGGAAGGGAAGAGGGAGTAAGAATGGGAGATGATTAGCAATGTAATGAGAGACAGGATTAGAAATAGACTCCCAGAGAGATGGACGATAGATAGATAGATGGGCAGCGCTACGTATGAGGTTATAAGATGGGAAGCAGAAGAAAGCTTCCATGCCCAAACTACGATAGACCGGAATATTATCGCGTGATGGATGGATGGGCAGATGGAACCAAGGTCAACTACGACGATAACCAGAAATCCCCAATCCACCCATCTCATCTCACCCATCCATCATAGCACAGCGGGGCACATCAAAGCAGCAAAACGAGAACAAAGAGAGAAGAAACCTTACATATCACACACGCTACCACTACCACTACCAGTTCAATCAACCACACAGAAAAAACGGACACAGCGAAGGAGAAATGCCTTCCACTACAACAACTAAACTATAAAATAAAAATAAAGAAGTATGATAAAAAGAACTCCCCGACAAGTGGAAAAAGCAAAAGAGAAAAAAAGAAAACGATAACACAAAAGAAAAAGTAATGACCCACAACAAGACAAACACATACCATTAGAAGAAAAAACTTTTTCCCCCTCTGGTACAGCTTTTTAATCAATCAACCAATCGAATAGCCTGCCTCACCGTGTTTGAGGTAGGGAAAAAACCCAAGTCTTCTCTCCCTATCCTCCCTCCTCCTCTCGAGATATATCGTGTTTTGTCGTTCATCGTTTTTCCCGTCCGCGCTTCCGTTCGATGCCATGCCGTTATATCAACCCCTCCTCACTTGTTTTTTTAGTTTTTTAGTTCCCCCTGCCGTTTTCCGCTGTTTGGTAGTAGTCGCAGTCTCTGTAGCAGTAGCCGTAGTAGGTTTTTCTGTTTTTTTGCTCCGCCCAAGGAATCCCCTTTCCGTCTGTCGCCCAACGGCTGGCCCGGTAAACCGAATGTGGCAAAAAAATGAAAAGTTAAAATGAGTTAAAATGAGATGCCCTCCGTTCCATAACAATAAGAAAAAAAGAGCAATTTTACTTCCACCCTTCCCCTTCTCCGAAAGAATTTTTTAAAACAAAAAACACATTTGATCTAAGCAATGAGATAGACGCTGTGCTTTAAGCAGTTGCTGTTTCGGCCTTCTCCGCAGAAGCCTCATCAGTGGCTTTAGTGGTGGCGTCGGCAGAGTCTGCCTCCTTGCCCGGGGTCAATGGGACACTGACATCGACGATTTTCTTCTTCTGGCCGGCCTTGGGATCGTCTTCCTTAGACTCGCCGCCAGATTCTTTCTCCTCCCCACCCTTGTCGTCGTCTTTCATCTCGACATCGCCATCACCCTTGACACCATTTTCCTTCTCAGCGGCCGGTGAAGAGGAACCAGGGACCTTGTCTGCGAGTATTTTATCCCATTTCTCCAATAGATTACTAGCGCGCTTGCGGAACCTAAACTCGTCGTCTTTAGGGATTGAATCGAGCTTCACAATAGCTTTGAGAACCTTATTAATCTTAGTCGTCTAGAGTATCGTCACCACGTCAGTAAAATCGACACTTTTCTTCTCTCACCAGGTCCTAGGCAGACTAACGCGAATAGAATCACCGTCAATATCAGTATGCCCTTCAAGAACGCTAAAATATTTATCCATAGCGGGCATATCCTATACATATATGATCAGAACTTGCCAAAAAAAAACCCCTCCGCGGATTGGGAAAATGACCTACATCGGGAATAGGCACCTTGCCTTTGCTAAGGAAACCACGTTGCATTCTGTGTCTGAGATATAGTATCTCTTTGGTTCTCCTTTCACCACCAATCTTTTTCCCGCCTGCCTTAGGAGCAGAATCAGAGTCGGAATCAACTACACGGTCTGCACTCTTGGCAGTAGACTTCTTACGCGGAGCTGGCGACTTTTTATCATCTTTCGCTTGGCCCTTCTTCGCGCTCTTACCACTAGCCTTAGATTTTGCAGTTCCGTTTGATGGGGTCTTGGTTCCTTTGCTAGTCTGAGGCGTCTTGGTCTGTGATTTTTTGGGGGGTTTCGTAGAGCTGGCCTTCTTGGGAGTCTTTGCCGGCTTGTCTGGGAGGGTATCATCCTCATCATCAGAAACAGAATCCGACTTCTTGCGCTTCTTATTAGGAGTCTTCTTAGCCGATTTCTTCTGTTTAGGTGCCTCCTCCTCTTCGGATTCCTCGTCGACTTCTTCCGCCTCAAGATCATCATCGACTTCTGGAGATTCTTCTGCCCCGACACCTTCCTCCAGTCTAACGCCCCCTTCTTCGCTAAACTCATCAACATCCATCTCCACAGAATCTTGATATGATTTGACATCATCGAGGCTTAAGCCACTCTGAGCAACAGACCAGGCCTCTTGGAGAGGCTTACTCTTCGCACTCTTTGGTGCATTGGCCAACTTTTCGTCATCGAGTGGTTCCAAATTGCCGATGCTCATCCACGAGCTGTGTGCAAGGAAAATTTCACACGTCAGCCCGTAACCTCCAACAAAAGTGCGCCAGGTAGCAAAATCGCAAATAGTAATGACAAGGCAATGAAAATAGTGAAAATTTTTGACAAACACAATTGAGCGACAAATTCGCGTTCCAAGAGAAAATGCGACTGTTGAGAATGAAAAAGCAATTAGCTTCAAAAGGAACCAGTAAACTTACTACTCGTTTGTACCCATAAACATAACAGGCCAGCTTGTCGGAGCGGAAGAAGCGGTCGAGGCCGAGGCCTCGCCTTTCTTCCCGGATTTTCCACTCGGTTTCGTCCTCAGCAATGCTTCAGGAAGAAGCTCATCGCTCAAGATGATGGCAGGCCAAGGAGGGAAAGTTCTCATTTTGGCGAGAACGCTCATTCCGGGTTGGTAATCCACATCGGCGGCAGCTTTCTTGGTAGATCTAGGAGTCTTCCCTTTCAAATTGGCGGAGGACTTCTTCTTGCTTGGCTTTGGAGTAGTGGTTGCCCCTCCTTTGCGTTGTCTAGTAGACTTTCTAGAGGGATCAGCGGAATCATTTTCCGCTCCATCAACCTTTTCTTTCTCGTCTCCAGAACCAGTAGCGACATTCTCTCCCTCTTTAGCTGCCTGTTTAGCATCCGCTTTGCCCTGGTCTCCCTTGGGCGCGTCTATGGCGTTGTCATCGACCGCGGTCTTCGGCTCAGGCTTGGTCGCAGAGCCTTCGTCAACATCCATCTTATCTCCACCGTCTTGCCCAGACTCGGCATTAGCTTGATCAGTATTGTTTGGTTTATCGACTTGCGCGTCTTTTCCTGCAGCAGGAGAGGAAACGGTTTTCTTTTCGGTGGTGGCGACAGTATTCTCCTTGGGAGAGAGTGATGGCGTGTCGTCGGCCATGTCAAATCAAGGTATTGAGAATTTGATTAGACGCGTAGACGATGGAGTTAATTGGTTATGGAGAAATTCGTTACAGTGGTTGTTGTGATTGCCAAAGAGGGAGGGAGGGAAATTAAAAGTGAAGGTATGTTGTGGTTGTTATGGGCGGTAGAAGGGAAGGAGAGAAGAGCGGGATGAAGGGGAGGGAAGGGACGTGTGGTGTCGAGGTGGTTGTGATGGTGTGAAGCAGGAAGGGTGTGTGGTTGAGAGGGTTAGAGGACGAGGGTTGTGATGTGGTAATGGGTGGTTGTCGAAGGAACGAAACCTCGCCCAAGTCCCAAGTCCTAAGTCCCAGCCAAAGGAGGATGGATGCGCACCCTAGAAACCAGAAGAAGAAAAAAAATTATAGGGAAAACGCCGGGCAAAGCAGGAACAGGGAAATTTTGCGGATTTCTTGGTTTGGCAGATGAAAGAGAAAAAGTGGAGAATTTTGGGGCCGCGAGTGGTGATTGAAACCAAAAGCGTTTAAAGCGGGAAGGGAAAGGCTGGCTCCTTTTGCTGTGATAGGATTATGGGAGGAATAGATGGGTGGATGGATGGTCAGAATTTTTGATCGTGGATGGATGATGGGCGAAACGAAAGGACCAGCCTGGTTGGATAGATTTGAGAGAAAAAAGAAAAAGTGAACCACTGTCTTCCCTGCTTCTTTTTTGTGCTTCCTTCGTTCCTTGCCATAGAAACCTGTCTGATGTAGAGGCAAAGAAACAAGATCGACATCAAAAGCTACCACTACGGTAGCTTACAATTGAGGAAGGTGTGGTGCCGGCATCTGGTGAAAACAGTACAAAAAAGTACTTATTGTCTGGTAAGGCTTTCACATATTCTCACCGTAGGAATTCGTCCCCGCAGATACAGCGTAGCATTCTCATAACCTCTTCCTATTTACTCATCCTTCTAGAAAAGACATCTTAAGATCCGATCATGTAGAGTGGAGACGTTATCATGATGCTCCAACCGGTATCCACAACAATTCACAATTATCCCGCAGTGATACACATCGCCCGCATCAGGATACTCCCCCCTATACAGCCACTAATAACCCTCCTCCCAAAGAGGACACTCCAGTACTGCAGTCCAAGGTACAGTACTATGCGCAAATAGCCAACCGAATCCTACTATGAACAGAACGCCCTTCGAGCAAACCACCAACACCATCCAAAAGAAGCGATGTCGGGGGCACAAATCCCCTGGAAAACGTGACAGGAATTAGGCTACAGCAAGAAAAAACCCCTCCAATATCAGAATCAAAGTGAAAGTGAAAGAGGGGAAAGGGAAGATAAATTCAGCCAGTCAATCAAACAACGTTATGCATCCGATTGCTAGAACGGCCCTTACTAGTTTGACCTCGCCGGCGCGAAGAGCCCGAGGGCTCCATCCTGTCCGCCAAATATTTTACCATCTTCCTTCTCCCTGCCGTTACCCATGCCATACCGTATTTCTCAGTCCTCCACTCCTTCCCCCAAAATCATATAATCCCATTGTATTCGTCCATCCTGGGAGCCCTTTATGCCCTCCTCCACCAGTCTTCTTCGCCCTCCTCCTTATCCGCTGCATAATCCTGCGCCCCTTCAGCTTTACAATCCCTGCTGGGCTTGTGCACTCTCAAGAGATAATACGCCCAGTCTTCCAAGACGAGGAGATTACATAATACACTGTTAACATGCCATCCCAGCAGTGCCACGAATAAACCAGCCACAGCATCAAGTATGTAATGATTAGCTGTCGCAATAATTGCCATAAGAATAATCGATGGGTATGACATCCCGAAAATGATGAGTAAAATCCTCCTTCGTAGGTTATTCGCATGAATAGATGACGAAGGAGGCATAGTCGCGATGGTCAATCCTATCACAAACGAGTATCCGAAGTGAAGTGATGGCATGGCCGCTGGGTATCAAAATTAATCTTTGTCAGCATGTTCACGATTTCCGAAACATAGGCTTTTAGAGGGTGGGTGAGGAACAATAAAGCGAGGGGGGATATATATACCTAGTTGATTGCAGAACTTGTTTGTTGTCCACACGCTTGCTACTTTTCCCGTATGCACAGTATCGATAAACCCAAAGCCGTCTTCCTCGGGAAGTAGGCGAGGAGGCATACATGGCCATGCAGTGAATATGACAAACGCAATCAGGTTGCAGGTTGCCAGAGCTCGTCTCCTGGCTTCGAAGAGCGAAGCCGGTGAATGATGATACAGCCATGCAATGAAGGTAATTGTCCCTGGGATATGGATAAACGAATATATGCGATTAATAGCAGTAAGTAGAACAGGTCGAGGTAGAAAGTATCCTTGAATCGCTGGTTCTATGAAGATGCCCAGCTTCTGCTCAAGTGTGACTAGAGAGAGAGCGTGCAGACGTGCCTGTACAACGGTATCCGACTTGAGGGTAACTGCAGTAAAGGCTCTCCCAAGTTGGTATGTCTAAAGAACCAATTAGTAAGTTCTGCTCATCAATCCTAGGCAAAAAAAAGTTGATTCTCACCCAATAAACCAGTAACCAATACCACACTTCTACAAGAAACGGGAACTTCCTCAGCAGCCTAGATACAACTGTATGCTTCCACCGCGCAGTGTTCCGGCTCTGGATCCTCCTCCCGAAGAGCTTTCTCTCCCGGTACTGCGGTTCTAGTATCGGAGGGGACAACAGTCCCTCCGAAGACGATGACGAAGTTGGCGACCAAGTGCCGTCATTTTGAGGGGTTCGCTGCCGATTAAAAATTACTCCCGCGGAAAGGATTGAGAACACAATCAAAGGTTCTAGATAGGCGTCTGCAAACATTCTCTACGGAAGGAAAACCGCAGGTTTCTTTCTGATTTATGTCCCTCTGAGACCCACCTACAGCAACCTTGTCCTTTATGGAGGAATTATTTCGGCTCTCCCAGCTAGAAAAGAAAAAGAAAAGAAAGAAAGAAAAGGCTCGATAAAATCTTCCAGAAGAGACAGGTCGTCCAAAAAAGTCCTGACAAATACCGGCACACCACAGTACTGTATATCGATATCCAAGGCGAGGAGTTAAATTAGAGACCAACCAGCCTTAGTAAAGTGAGCACTACCGGTATGCATGAGAATGAAGGGCGATGCGGTAGCCAGTCTTGTGTGTAAGTACCAAATTCCAAACAGCAAAACGGCCAAAATGGAGGGTAAAGAGCAAGAGTGTAGGAGATCTTATGGAATGAGGGGGGAACAAGCGCTTTAGATAGATTCCACATAACTGCGCTCACCACCCCTACATATAAATTCCAAGGGGAGCGAATGATACGGGCGCTCCCAAATTCCCCGTAAACAATACCTCCGCCGGTGAGAGTGCTCACTAGAATTGCCGTGAACATTCCTAAGCAGGGCCCTGTTGGGCTTTCCATGCCTAAAGTAAGACCCCCCACCAAAGTCACGCAACCAATCCACCAGTGGAGGTGCTGCACGAGATCAGCTTCCCTGCTGCAGTTCCTCTTTGTGTTGCGAGTGTCGTCACCGGTGCCGGAAATTTAGGATTCCGTAGAGTCAGTAATACGCCAAGAGCGTTGAATCGGAGATACCATAGTCCATGGTCCATGCTTGATACGGGTGCATCGTAGACTGAAAGACAAGAGGAACAAAGAAAAGACAAAAGTGTGTAAATTTGCCCCGGGTCTCAGCAAGCGGATTCTTGACTGATCCCCAGGAGTACTGAAAGGAAGGGGAAAAAAGGCTCGACAAGTACGGCGTCGATCGCCATATCGCACTGTCAAGACACCTGGGAGACCGGTCAAACCAAGAAAGGCGATTATAATTCGGCGTTGGAACACGAACCAGGACATCTGCGCCGCAACGGGGCAATAAAGCCCGAATGCTTTATCTGTCAGCAATGAACTCCAAAGATTAGTCGACTGCCCGATTTTTCATTACATCCCCATGCCCAGCACATTTATTCGCCATTCCTCTCCTCCACAACCCCTCCTCTCAAACTCTCCCCGGCTCCAAATTCACAAACCAACAATTCCACCACAGTGCATCTGGAGGCTAGACCAGCGATCTGGATGGGTATTGTGTCCGGGTATCTCCGCCACCACGAAGTGCAAGAGACACCTGCCACCGTGGACCAATCGGCTAGCGGAGTGTGATTACCGGCCGCGTTACCACGTTTGTTGACACAGCAAATTTCGCTCCTCGACTCTAGCTCCTTGCTTCCAGAAACGCAGTCAACGGCCCGAGACTGATCCGGGATTCTGGTATCACAGTCTAAGACTGCGGATAAGGGCCAAAAGCTACCCCCTTTCTCATACCATGATACGGTGTGTGGGAGAGAAGCTGTTCAGACCAAAGGACCCGAATGTGAGGTCACCCCGTTCATTTTGGGCCTATCACTCTGGGCTCTTTAAAGGCCAGACCTCATAGCCAACAATTTAGCCTCTCAGGCGATATGAAAATGTAAAAAATGAAAGGAAAAATACCTGAAGCGCGTGACCTCCCCAGTTGCGCTCTGTGGAACAGAGCCGCACTACGATAGATAAAGCCAGAGAGTCGTGCAGGTAGAAAAAGAGGAACCAATCCAACAAATAGAACCTACCCAGCCATATAACTTATCCCCATCCCAATTGCCTGTCCAACTTCTCAGCTACCCCCTTCCCCGGGCCAAACTCTCATGTTTCCTGGCCAACATATCAATCCCGTCAAATAAGACAATACAATGCCAATCACAAAGCGTCAAGTTTAGGATAAACCCCAGATGCCACGCAGCACGATGGACCCGGGACGCGCGATCTCAGGGCAGAGTAAGCGTGAGGTTGTGGCGCTGCCGATTTGTCGCATACGGCAAATGCATTTTGCGTAAGTACCATGCCATAAGGGACCAGAACCAAGTATTGTTGGCGGAATTTTGACAAAGAGAAAGGTAATTTTTCAGTGAGGGAAGAGGGCGATTTCTTATACTGTCATCGGACCCAATTCCGCTGCACTATCACGTATCATAAAATACTGCGCATGATCGTTGGCGGTGGAATAGATTCGTACCCCATGCTCAAGATATGCGGCCCGGCGCCGGGTTTCCCTGGCTTCGTCTGACGTTGAAATTTTTCAGAAGGGTGGTGTGTTGGGGCTTAAAAGCTGTTTTTTTATGGCCTTCAATCATTGGATTGGTAGTCGGGAATGCGAGGTTTTGTTTGTGAAGCGACTAGGTGTCACAGTCTGATAGGGGTCGTTCATGAATGCACGGTTTGTCACTCGGGTTATGATTTTTAGTTGAGATCAGCAGCCGCAGGACAATGTTAAATGACCACATCGCGAGGCCAGGTCGATCTAGTTCCGAGAGGGGGAGTCGATGGAACCTGGGGATGCGGAGCCCGCATCCTAATTCGCGGGGATCCTAGCTGCAGAGAAAAAAGCCACCAACGAACAAGCCCGAAGGAGCATGTGAGAGAAAGGTGTCGAGGCAAATATTGATACCACCCACAACCAATGAATGACCTGTCCGAAACTCTATTCAAAAGGGTCTCTGATGATCCAAGTATCAGCCGGCTGCGAAGGAGGAACCAGAAATATCTCGGAAAGTAAAGGTCTTGGATACAGGACTCCAGGGCTTAGACACGTCTCAAACAGGGCTTGTGGGGGATTTGTTGCGTCGAACATTCCCGGGAGCGATCCAATCTATTGAAGATGGACACCAGTTCAATTGGGCCTCATTCTAGCATGAAAGAAAAGGAAAAAAGGTCATGAGTGAGTGATAAGTCGTGACCACTAAGAATCCCCGAGCGCAGGACAAGACATTACCGGTATCATACTATTAGAAATACCCTATCAAAGGGAACCTCATCATTCCAGACCTCCAAGCAAAAGAGAGTGCATACGGCAGTCTGCACTCCCAAGAGCCTCACCCTCAGGTTATCACAAAGCCGGTAAGGTAATCAAATCACGTGCTTGTGCAACCGGTACCAAACGTCGAACCTCCCTTCGGAAACCAAGCTCTTTCAGCTCACCTCACCTCACCGTAATCTTTCTTTACTCGCTCACTGACAACCCCAATACTCGAGTACTTTGCCGGTATCCCCTTTCTAGCCAACAAGTCAACAAACAAGCGAGCAAACAATCAAATACATCTCCACGAACCGCTAACTAATACACAAGCCAACAAACCTCCTTTGATCGATTGGTGAGATAATAAAAAACGTACCGGTCCAAGATGGCTCAATACTTCCTGGACCTAGTTTACTCCCTCACAACTTGCATGTCCTGCTTCCCCTCGTCACCAAACTTAACCATAAACCACCGATCCTTCAAGATCCTGCGATTACTCGGCGAGGGCGGGTTCAGCTATGTCTATCTGGTACAGGATAACGCAGGGGATTTATATGCTCTTAAGAAGATTCGCTGTACTACTCCCCTTATCCTCCACATCTAACGGGCATAACTGACAGGATGTCTATCAAGGCCCCTTTGGTCAAGAATCCGTCCAACGCGCTATGAAAGAAGTCGAAGCATACAAACTCTTCAACCACGAAAACGTCATAAAATCTATCGACTACACAATCACCAGCGACCGCTCGGCGAGTACAACCCTCGGCCGCAGCGATGATGGCGACGACGGATCACAGAAAACGGTGTACATATTGCTACCGTACTTCCGTCGGGGGAATCTACAAGATGCAATCAATGCAAACTTGATCAACCACACTATCTTCCCAGAGGGCAAATTAATGCGGTTATTTCTGGGCGTGTGTCGGGGGCTCCAAGCCTTACACGAGCACCGTTTGAAGCGGCCCGGCGAAGTGCGTGCCGGCGCCGGCGCCGGTGCAGGAGGAGGATCAGACGAGACCACGGAACCCCTAATGACCCCCGACGTCCTCTCCACCCAAGAGGGCGGCCAAGAAGGTGACATAAGAGCCTACGCTCACCGTGATATAAAGCCCGGAAATGTAATGATAGACGACGACGGTCTCCGTCCAATATTAATGGACTTCGGCTCCATGACACCAGCGCCCACGCCAATAACATCCCGCACACTAGCCCTCTCAGTGCAGGACAACGCAGCCGAGCACTCCACAATGCCGTACCGCGCGCCCGAACTCTTTGACGTGAAGACTGGCTCCGTCATCGACGAGAAGGTGGATATCTGGTCCATGGGTTGCACCCTCTACTGCGCGCTGTACGGGCACTCCCCGTTCGAATTGGCTACCGAGGAGTCTGGTGGGAGTCTTGCCCTCGCAGTGTGCTCGGGGTCATACGCCTTCCCCGAAGAAGGAAGGTTAGGCGGGAGGAAACCGGGGCAGAGACCTGTTAGTGAAGCGGTTAAGGAGGTTGTTAGGATGTGCTTGAAGGTCGAGCCCGCGGATAGGCCGAATATCAGGGAATTGATTAGGGAAGTGGAGAAGGTTATTGAGACGTTGGGGGATGATGAGGAGTGACTTTTCTCTTTTTCTCTTTTTTCCCCCTCCCTTTATCCTTGGTGGGGAGGAGGGAGTAATTTTGTCATAACGGGCGGAAGAAAAAAACTTGTCTATTTTATCTTAAAGCTTACCGGTACTACGGTACTTGACTTGTTTTCGTTTGCCATGTTTGCTTGTTCGCTGGCTGGGTAGGCTGGATGGCTATTTTAAAGTTAGGCGGCCCGGTCGACCTGTCGTATCAAACGTGTCCACGGAAAATCACTCGAAACCAACCTCCTATAAAATAAAAGATGAAAGGGAAAACAAAAAAGGGTGCCATTCGGTATCATAGAAATCTATGCAAGCATGTAAACAACAGGTATCCAACCTCGCAGCATATTCATATCATATCAAACAATCCGGTCCATAACCAACTAATACAAGTACACGCCGGTTTACTCCTCCATCCCCTCTCCTGCCCCGCCCCTCAAGCTCCCTTTTCGCCATCCCCATTTTAGACATAGGCACAGAAGATGGGGGATAAATATCCCCGGGTATAAATTTGTTTAATATATATTGAATGAATGAGTAACTTATAGCTCCATAAACCTACGCACTACCCCTGGTGCAACTTCTTAACCCTAATGCTACCTTCATATAACCCTCGATCAATCGCTGCAGCAACCGTGAGTGTTCCGCCGATGACGGCGCACACGCCGGTCAAGAACCCCGCGAAGGATTTGGCGCGGACCTCGCGGTTGATGACTTTCATTGGGGAGATATCCTATTGCTCATATTAGCCACTAGGCGCTGTCTAGGAGGGAGGGAGGGGGTGTGTACGTAAGAGAAGAAAACGCCCGGAATCCCGCCACGGGCGTGAATGGTGCTTGCATGCTCCTTGTCCGCGCCGCCCATTAGGGAACGTTTATGGCTGGTCACAGAGTACTGGTGCGTCTCTACCGCGCCGGGGGTGTGAGAGTTGTCCGAGGCGCCGAGGGGGAGATAGCTTGTTGAGACGACCTTGATGAAGTACATGAAGTTGAAGCTGCGTTCCGGGGCGACCTGGCTGGCGTCATCGAGGGGGTTGCGCTGGACTTTGACGTTGGCGGGGAGATCCGGTCCGAAGGAGAGATGGTGGATGGTGTGTGTGAAGGTGTGCTCCTTCGTGCTGGCAAAGTATTGGTTGAGGTCGTGCACATGCATTTGTGCGCTTGAGAAGGACTTTCCGGGCGCAATGTGGAAGTTGCCGACTACCTTGTTGACGCTCAGGTGCCCGGCTACGTTGCATCCTTCCTCACGCATCTCGTCGAGGCGCTCGGCGTAGTGTTCCCGCTCGCACTGCTCCACGTTTTCACCTTTGCCGAAGGCCCAGCCGATGGATGCATACGCCTCGCGCACGTCTTCACAGGTTTGGCAGCAGCCATTGTTCTTCTCGGGGGCCGGGGCGCCGTAGCATTTTCCACAGTAGGCTGGGTCAAGATGGGAGGCGGTGTCCTCGTGGACGTTCAGGGAGGTGGTAGAGACTGGCTTAGATTCCGGGAAGGGGGTTAGGCGGGTCAGGTGGATTCCGTGGGTTATTGAGGATTGCTGCTCGCCAGAGACGTCCATTACGTCCAGGGTTAAAAGCTCACAGGGGACGTGGGGGAAGGTTATGTTAAGGGTTATGGGGAGTTGCTATCACTATTTGTTAGCGATCAGGTTTTTTTTCTTTCCCTTTCGCATTCTCGGAAGTTGTGGGGGAGGGAGTTGAGGGATGATATAGTGAATAAAATGGACTAACCTCCCCACGAGCCTTGTCAACAACCAGCTCTGGGAGTACCTGAATCCGCCGATACTCCCGAAATTCACCAATCACTAGAATAAACACAACACACAAACTGACGAGAGTGACCACTCCTCCAGAAGTAGTCCGGACGCGCGCATCCTCCACCGTCTTGGTGAAGGCGTCCAGACGGGTAAGCCGTGAGCCTCGTCCCATTTTTGATTCTGATGGAACGGAACAGGGGGAATTTCAAAAGATGTTGTTACCGTATCCGGGGCGAAAATGAGCGAATAAATGAAAACAGTTGGAAAGAGGAGAGTAGGAAAAGCCCTGCTATGGAGGGGTGGAGGCGTAAGAGTGTGATTGCGGGGAGAAGGTGGAAAGAGGAAAAAGTTCTATGGTTTGGCGCGAAGAGGCCACAGTTGTCTTGATGGATGAAGGTCTAGGAGACAATCCCTGTGGTATCCCTTACTTGGGCTTGTGCAACGTAGGGTTTTTGGTGTCCTGGGGCCAATTGGATGTAAGAGAGTGAGGGCATCTTCTTATGATAGCATATTTGCGAATTGGCACTTTTAGAAATTTGGTGGAAAACTGCTCGAGTATTGCCTCGCTTGCTTGATTTTAGGGGCAGTTTAGAGTTGAGTTCGCCTTTTCCTTTGCGGTAGGGGAAGAAACAAAGCTACCGTTCTCGAGTACACTAGCTGCACTTTGATGTGCGGAACCGGTATGGTGATCCGATTTGTGCCGAAAGATCTGCTCTGGTACTGTGCGAGCAGTGTTAAAGGGGAAATGATGGGGAGGGAACGGGGTGGGTATTGTATGGTCGCTGATCAAGCACCCAAGCCCAAACTCCATTGATAGCACTCAGATGCCAGATGCCAATAGGAGTACGAGGGCCAAATAGTATTATGATGGCAGAAACCTCAGCCTTTCACTGTGTCTACGCTATGGCAGGCTAATACATTAGGCTAACACTTTCCGATAATTGGTCTAAGGGGAGGACAGTGAGGGAGTGTGCTTGGAAACAGTGGTGGGAATGCCTGGCCGGGGGGAGCTATTGCTCTACTGTAGGTTTGTAAGAAGTAGCCGCATTCCAAGAGTGTTATAGGACCATGTTATAGTAGAGTGGCATAAGCATAAAAGTACTGCATTGTGCTCTGGGGGGTGGGGTATGATAAGAAATTTCCCTAGAAGACGGAGTGATTTTAAGTGATTTTAGGGCTCCACTAGAATAACAAACGGGTCATGGAGGCGGGTAGTCTGTTCATAGCATGATGGCCAGTGTTAGGTCAGCACTTTTTGACGGCACCTTCTAAACCGCAAGCACTTATATCTGCTCGAAATTAGCTACTTGAGAAGCTCTAGCCAGCATTGCCAGTTAATCACTGTTTCCGCCGTTACGAAATTGTAGGGGTGAATCCAGAACCCAGTACCGGTATTCCACCGGCCATGTCATTAGCCGTCTGGACGTATCTAACGGTAGGACCCGAGATGGTGCTGAAGTTTTCCCGGATATCGCTTTTCATGGTTGTCTAGGCTCGCTTAGGGCACCTGGAGTTGAGGCTCTTACGGGCAGGATCTCCGCAGGGATCTGGGTTGCGTTCTCCATTGGCAGAGTGATGGATGCGCTACTCTTGCGAATGATACTCATACCGGTAGGGGGATTATAACTCTCGATCGGAGATCTACTACCCACCACACCCTGGCTTAAGGGCGAGGTGGTTGGGGAGCTTGTTGAAATGGCTGTGCGGGTAGTCGGATGTGGGTTCCCTTAGGAGGAAACAGCTGTGGGTCAGGCAGGAATGCCGGTATGGTACGACAGTGGGTTCATCCTTTCCCTTTGCCGTGTGTTTGCTATATTACAAGTATCATGATCCCAGAACTGATGGGGCTGCGGGGTGCAAAATGCTGCGGGTATGGCATGATATCAGTATAATTCCGGGTCACGAGAGGAACTGAGTCATCGAACAGACTTTGGAATTCGTTCGGTGGATAACGGCATCTTCCCTCGTGCATTTTGACATCTTCTTTTAAGGCGGAGATGCAGCAGTTAGGCGCCACGGCAGACGCACCGGACGCCAACTGTAGCCCTGGGCGCTGCGATGAGCACTGGCAGTCTCCATTGTGGTTGCATTTAGGATAGAGATTGTTTCACAAAATGCAAAAACTCAATTGGCAAGATGAGGAATCCGTTTGCGTTTGGCATTTTTCCACCGCTCCCGATACCGGTGCATGTTTGATAGGACCGGGAGAAAGAGAGTACGATACTCGAGTAGGAAAGAAAGGGAAAATCGGCAGAATTAAACAATTGCGGGCGGTTCAAAGTGCTTAATCAGCCCTCCTGCCGGGTTGAACTTTTGAGGCTTTGTCCCAGCTTTAAGTCTTGGCATGTCACTGTTCCCAAGAAGGGGAGTCGCACAAGCAATCAGGGTTAGCGGGGTTGAGGGTACGCCAAGACATTCTTTCGGTCCAGTGATGGCGGTGTCTTTCTTTCCCTTCTCTCCGTCCCTTCCTTCATCCTTAATCCACCACCTCCACCATTCCCACCCAACACGCTCCCTTCTAAACGGAGACCTTCACTAAAGGGGAAAAAAAAAAAAGGGAAGGGAAAAAAAAGGAACCAAAAAAACCGCCTTTCTCTTCTCTGCTTTCTCACTGTTCCCACTGTCCATCTCCCTCGGAGACCTTTTTGCCTCGCTTGCTCTAATCTTTGCACGAGCACCGACCGACGCGTTTGGAGATTGGAATCGTCAACTCTACAAAGTATGTAGCTCCTGCTTGTCCCCCCTTTTTGACTCACACCTTCGAGGAGCGAAAGTAGAAGACAATCGGCTGCTAGCTGTTGCGCAAAAATGAAGACGTGGGGCGGTTTTTCTCCTATCGTTCCCACGTCGTTTGCTGCACCTAGTCCACCCTTCGACGTCCGTCCAGCATTTGGGAGAGTCTTTTTTGGTCATCATGAGTTTTGCTGATTTTAGGAGTCATCCCATATCCACTCACCTCGAGGCCTTACCGTTACAGACGGTATACGGATATCTCGAAAAAAAGCTAAAAATACCCCTAAAACAAACCCTTTTCTTTTTTCTCACCCCTAACTTGTGTGTCACGGCTTTCGTTCAAACGAAAGTCCGCACTCACTAAGCATCCACAAAAAAAAACAACCCCTCAAAGAACCACAAATATTCAGATTGCAATGAATTCTACTGCTCTTCGCCCTCAGGGGTCCCATGGTGGCATCACCAAACGCACTGGTGGTCGTGCCCGAGTTGATAGAGATGGAGATCTTGATATGGATGTTCCTTCTGGAGGGCGTGGTGGCCGTGGCCGAGGGAATAGAAACAGGGGTGGTCGTGGTGGTGGGGCCGGTGCTGTTTCTAGAGGAGGGAGGTCAGGTGCTGGTTCTATTATCCCCACTGCTGGCCGCACAGATCTGGGTCAGAACAAGAATAGGGGGATCCCACCGAGAGGTCCTCGGAATGGAGCAGTATCCGTTTCTGAAACACTCGTTGAGGTTAGAATCACAGGGTGGAAGAATAGCAAGGGTTCTGCGGAGGAGGCAATCGCTTTCCTGGAGAGGAAGAGCCGAATAAAACTTCGAAAGGTGAGATATACCATTTGTTCCCACGGGGCCCATGCTACTCTATTCTTCTCAATGTATTCTATGCTGTCGTTTCAGACCTTTCTTGGTTCAGAGCTATTGTTTTCTTGTTACGGCTGCATATAGTTTATTTTGTACTCTGTTTATTTGAGCGGGCGAAGATTTCGGGATCGGGCTAGGCTTCTACCTGGAGATCTTCAACAAGCTTTGGGAGGACTGCTCCACGATGTCTTCGAATGCAGAAGATGTTCCCACTCTTGACACAACATCGAGCCAAAGATACTACGCATAACGCAACATTTGATTGTCGATGCTTGCAGCTGGACAGCCATTTATTTCTCTTTTTGTTGAAAGCTGAAAGATAGTATGGGAGAAGAGAGGAAAAACCAATGCTAAGTATCGTTTTTCTGGGGCCAATTTAGACCTTAAAACAAGGGGACACCATCGTCGCTCAGGTCCCGTTCCTAGACATTCACTCGATTCTGGAATGGAATGATGCCCAATTTGCATCGTCCAAGTTAAAGTTGGCTGCGCCTAGCCTCGGTCGGATCGACGTTACAGGGAGGAGTGAGGCAGTTATCTCCCGAGCCAACCCAGCGAATAAGGGTACCGTGGATACGATTCGAACCCTTGAGGGTGTTCTCGCGAATCGGTATAATCTCGAGAGTAAATTCTTGGACCTGTCACGACTCGGTGAAGACGTACTCCTGAAGGCAAACGGCTTCTTCCAACTCAGCAGTACAACCAGCAAGATGTTCCCAGCGCTCATGCAGGTAGCTGAAAAGAAGTTCACAACAGCACAGCAAAAGCGTGACACGGTCCATAGTGTATCGCTAGCATACAACAGCCTGAAGGATATCCGCGCCGTTTCGACTCTGAGCGTAACGTTTCCGGACTTGAAGAACTTGAGTCTGGAAGGCAACTCTATCGGAGACTGGAAAACACTGGACAATTGGCGCCACAAGTTCAAGAGCTTGGAGCAGTTAGTCCTCAGCGGAAACCCGATCACATCACAGCAGGGCTACATAGAGGAGGCCTACCGGCGATATCCGAAGCTTGTGATGCTGGACAATGTCCCCGTAGACCCCATGATTAAACATAAAGTCGCGGCGGAGAACGCAGCGCCAGCAACCGTCCTGGTAGGCTCAGACGGCCGCCCCATACTCCCGCACAAAGTCCAGGCAAGATTCATCCAGGACGACTACGGCGTCGGCATGAAGTTCCTCTCTCGCTTCTTCGAAACCTATGACGCAGACCGAACCTCCCTGCTCCGCGAGTTCTACGATGCCGAGTCCCTCTTCTCCCTCTCTGTCAACACGTCTGCGCCGCGCGCCAAGGAGCAGCAAGGCATTCGCCAGTACTGGGACGAGTACATCCCCAAGTCACGCAACTTGAAGCGCGTCTCGCACTCGAAGGGCCGCACCGATAGACTCGCCATGGGACCCGACGAGATCGCCAAGTTGTGGGGTGAGCTGCCCGCTACCAAGCACGACCTCGCCAACGGTGACGCCTGGAATTTCGACATATGGCCTGTTGAGGTCACGTCTGGCGTCATGGGCGTGCTGTGCACCGTACATGCCGAGTTCCAGGAACTCAATAAGGTAGATGGCCCGCAGAAGATTGTCCACCGGAGCTTCGACCGCTCGTTTATGCTGCGGCCGGACCTGCTCGGCGAGGTTAAAGTGGCCAACGATATGTTGGTGGTTAGGGCCTATGGCGGCTTCGATAGCTGGAAGCCGGAGGATGGGAGTGGGAGTGCTGGAAACGGAGGGGAGCAGGGAGGAGAAGCGGCCAAGAAGTCCATGTGTGAGCAGTTGATGGCACAAACCGGATTGAGGTTGGACTGGGCTAGCATGTGTCTTTCGGAGACGGGGTGGAATATGGAAAATGCCTGGAAGGCATTTTCGGAGGCTAAGGTTTGTTCTGTTTTACGCCCCCCCTTCTTATCTTCTCTATAGGAATCCTGGACTGATAAGTCACAGGCCAACGGCGCAATCCCTCCGGATGCATATTTGTCCGGCACTACTATCGCTACTTCTATTGGTGTGAACACCGCGGATGGTAGAGGTGCGGTTTTATAGGGTGGATCAATCAAGTCTCTTTCTATCATACATGTATCAGAATCGTTGTACAAAAGTTCACCGACAACTACATCTTTCATTTCCTTCTTGCGCATTTTCACATGTTGGGTCGGTTGGCTAGGGGATGGGTTCTCTTTCTTTCTTTCATACTTTGGTATTCAAGTACAGTACTATATACGTCTTTGTTTTTTGTTTTTTTTGTTTTTGCCTCTTGCCATTAGTTTGTTATTTGTCAGTCTGCCTTGTCTTAGTTAATGTATCTTGCCCGATTACTTGATGGATAGGGGGAGGGAAATGCTATAGGGGGTATCGTCTTCGTCGTCGTTATTATCATTACTGCTCCGGTATTATGAAAGCTCGTTAGATCGGTTCAAGTTTGTTTTATTTTTTTGATTATTCAAGTGGGTGAGGGTTGGTTATTCACTGTGAGTAGCGATATAAAACTGGACTAAATTATTCACAATTCATCATGAACCTCCTTCTCCACCTCCTTCAATTTAACCAACGAGATCCCAAAAGCCGGCAACTCAACCCCCACCACCCCAACTTCCTCCTCCCTCTCAAGAAAAACAAGCTTGGAAACACTCTCCCCAGCATATGCCCAAGCATCAATATCTGTAAAACAAGCCCTACTCCAAACCGTCTCTTCCTTCTCCCCTTCATGCGGGGTGAAATTCACACTCATCCTCCACACCCTTCCAATCCCGGTCGGTATCAATTTGAGCTCCACCCCCCCCGGGTGTAGGCAAGCCAGCATAGTCTTGATAAAAACTTGCGGCAAAGGCCTTCATGTCCGTGCCATTACTTATGAAAGTTTCTGCCCCCAGGCCCGGCAGAGTGGGGGCTGTGGTTAGTGTTATTATGGTGGTGTTGATACCGCTGGTCGGCAGGGCGGAGTATGTTCCTGTGAGCTTTGCCGTTGTTTGGAAGAAGGTATGGGAGTGTGCCCAGGGCACCAGCTGCGAGATGATGGTGTCTCGGAGGTAGCGGCTCGCGCTGGCGGCGCCGGATACTAGAATATTTGCTGCGAGGGCGTAGTCTGGGAAGATGATTGTGGTGGAGAAGTACCCTGTTAGTGGCCCGCCTTTTGTTATTACGGGCACACTACGTGTCCGTCAGGTGCAAGGGTATTGGAATAAACTACCTCCCAGGGCAGGCCGTATTCGCTCTAGGGACTACCTTCAGCCACCCGCCCATCTGCCCGCGGGTCATCCCGACGCCGCCTAAGCCAGCGCCGTGATTTAGTAGGCTGCGAAGGAATTTACTGAGGTCTGTGGAACTGGCATAGAGGCCGCTCGCAGCGTTCTTGATGCCCTCGTCCCAGCGCCAGTCACTACGTCCGTGCGGTATCACGCCGGAGGAGTCACGGGGCTTGTGGAAGGTGGAAGTGAGGTTTAGGGGTGTGAGGATCATTTCCTGCACGATCTTTTTTCCGAAGGGTGCCTTTGTGTGGCGTTCGAGATCGAGGGAGAGGAGCATGAAGCCTGCGTTGCAATGGGTTGCTATTGCCTGTGGGGGGCAGATTGGGCGGCGGTCGGAGATGCCGGAGATGAACTCTGGGGGTTTGTTCTAGGTTGGAGCGGGGGAGAGGAGGGGCGGGGGATTTGAGGGGAGGATACATTTCCAGGTACACTGGACGTCACCCTCTGTTATTCCACAAGGAGGGCCGGCGGATCTGGGTAGTGGTGGGAAGCCATGGGATACAGGATCTTTAAGCATATCTCCTTCGTCCCCATGTCCAAAAAGGTCAAACGCAGCATCTGTCAGTGCCAATTAGTGACTGAGCCACCTTCCCCGCCCGCAGACTATCGCAAAGGAGAGGAGGAGGCAAAAGCCCACACTCCCTAACAATCCCCGCGAAATGTCCCCCCACTCAACACCCCCTTCCCCATCCGCCAGTTCGGGAATGTATTTCAAAATCCCATCACCAGGGCTCATGCCCTCGGTCAGCATCACCGCCAACACGGTGAATACCTTTGTATTACTCGCAATACGGAAGTACGTATCCCCCGTGACATTTCTAGGCTCCCCATCCCGGTACTCCCCGAGGATGTCGGCGGTGCGGTAAGCCGAGAATATGGTCTTTTCGGCCGTGGTGACTTGTACGATACGGCGTACGATAGGAGGCTGTGTTCGTCGGCCAGGGGGCGTCCGCGCTCGTTGGGAGTTTGATGTCGGGTGGTGGGGTTAGGGCGTAGTCTGGTATCGGGAATGTTGCGCCGGGAGGGTAGCATTTTGCTGTGGCTGTAGGGAGGAGGAGGAGATTAGCTTGAGGATGCATTGTGCTGGTGGGGTTGGGGTATTGCTTGTTTGCTCGCTTAACGATTTATGGTCTAGGGGGGTAGAAGGAGTTGGGCCGGTGGGCGCTCGGTAGGGAAGGGAGACATTTGTACGGTAATTGATCCCATGGGTTGGGTTGGCTTGGCGCGGGTAGCTATCGATAAGGAAGCATGGATGTCTAAGGCATCGAGTTTATTGAATAGGAAAACATAGCGACATACCACCGCACTGTCTTGCTGTTCGGTGTTTTTTCTCCTCTTGCTACTACCAAAAGACTTAATTGGCAACATCTCGTCTGATGCTTGTACCGGTAACTGAGTGACTAATTTCACTTTTTTTTTGCTAGTATAGTACGATACGTTGGCAAGGAATCTTAGTCATAGCCATCACTCGGTTGGTTTTTTTGGCGGGTGTCGGATAACACCATCTACTGTACTAGTAGCTTGCGACAAGTTGTGTGTGTCGAAGGGAAGAGATATGAGTTACGTTACGGTGCGGCATGTATTGGACGATAGAGCTTTCGCATGTTCAAGGGATCTGTGCCAACGGGGGGGGGGGGGGGGGTCACTTCTGCCCCCCTCGTCCGTGCACGTTCATCTCGCATTCACGTCCGTTTAAAAGATGCACGAAAGGGCGATGGTTGGTATACTCTTGTGCGCCTAACGCCAATGATCTGAGCCTGGTATCAATTCAATACTGGAATGGAGATTTGAGCTTTGGGTGGCCGGCGCCTACTCTGACATTATAGTACAATTTGTCCGTTATGGTAGAGTATATCCCGTCTTGCGCTCAGGGTCAATGGTTATATCCACAAGGATATGGCGCGATTTTTGTTGCAGCGCTATTCTCTTATGAGTTTATAGGTGTTTGAAGTGTTTTGGTTTGCGGGGGTTCTATTTCTGGGGGGGGGGGGGGGAGTACAGTGGGAGAGAGGCTTGGGGTGCATGCTTATAAGTATAGGGAATGCTACCTGTTAATCTAGTCTGGCCCTTGTAATGCCTGAGGCATGCATTGCTTGGTGCTCACTCTCGACAGTGAGTATCTAGATCACTCTATAAAGTGGAAGACCAGGGCGTGGCCTTTTGTTTATTGTTTGGCTGACTGACTACCCATTTAGCCCTCCCCACCGTCACCCCCTGCCCCGGAGGTGGGATCTCACAGTAAGTATCCCATTGGTTCTGATAGCAAAGGGTGGTTTACTAGGTATTATTATCATATTGAAGCATCAAATTGGTGGTGTCTGGCATCTCGAATGCTAGGCTACGGGATCCGGTTGATAGCGGTTTTATTTGAAATTATGAGAATGGAAGGATAGTATTTACTGACTGGAGCGTAGAACGGGAGAGGTAAGGGGAAGCAGAGCACGGGAAGTGTTGAAGTGTGAGTGACTGTGCTGAAGTAGAGTTTAGATCGATTTTCCTGTCGGGGAAAGCGCGGGGTTCAGTGAGTCTCACTACATTAATCAATTGCTTCCCCGGTATTTTCGTTGCGGATGATATTGGCCTCGGAGTGTTTGTTGGGCTCGGTATCTCTATGATCCCCTTGCCTTAGCGTTGCCTTTTTTTTGCGGATAAACCAAGTCGGTATCTGGACATGCTGTTTTCCGAAATTCTTGTGTAGTATATTTGGTCGGCGGTAGGATCGCACAGTAATCCTCCCAGCCCCCACACTACGCCAAGTTCTTATCAGTATCTATCTCGAGATAACCCCCTAGAGATAGATACTGATAAGAACTTGGCGTAGTGTGGGAGGTTGGGAGTGTGAGGGGATTGTTGTGCGACGACTAAATATACTGGCAATTCGGACATCTTGTCCCCTTCTTTAGTCTCCATCATTATTTAGGTGGAAATTGGTCCCCGCATGATGCTGCCCGTGTAATATTTTCACGTCGCCGGAGGACCTCGGGTCTGTAACATCGCTAGCGATATATACTCCTTCATTGTCTACTTGTTGGATATGTCGTGCCTCTAGGTGTAAGACTTTGTCAAGGTCCCATCGGTAGGTAATGTTCAAGGCATGTGCTGGTCGGGATGGAAGGGCTTCTAACCTCCTCTATTCAATAGTCCGAGTCTTCTTGGAAGAAGTACTGAGTGCGGTATCTATTGAAGGGCCCAATTTTTGGGGGTAAACATCAACATGGGAGTTTGAATAGGGTGAGTACTAGGAAGGAGCGTGGCGGAAGTGCGTTTGTGAAGACGATCTAAGGGCTAGCCGGGGGTTGAGAGGTGGGAGGACCACTTCGTGGGCTCCTATGGAATACATAATACATGCTCCTTCTTATGACATTCGTCGGCATGACTTCCTGGCGTTGCAAGCGTGCTGCGGTATTTTTTCTGGCTGCAGATATTTGCTTCGGTGGTTCCGTAAGACCAGGCCTTGTGCCGAATTTCTAACATAATTTGGTCTGCGACGCTGACCAAAACATTTTTCGGCTATGAATTAGAATCGACAAACCGGCACAGTAAAAGTATGCTTTTTTCTAGTCCGGTGTACGGCACGCACACGGACGACTGCTAATTGGCTGCGTAGCACTATCGTCCGCCAACAATCTAGCATTTCACAAGCCGTGAAGGAATCCTGTTTCCAGCCGGGGTATAGTTTATTTAAGTAGAGGTTGCTAGATCTTATTAACTGGCTGTTAGTAAGTGAGAGCTAGTGACTTGGGCGTTGTGATAGTCTAGAGATTGGAGGTTGCCGATCAAAGGGGTTTGGTTGGGGCTCCACGAATGGGTGGATTTATGATATCAGAGCAGTGATGGTGGTTTGTAAGTGATTGGAGGGGGAATGTTGGCTAGGGATGGTTCCTATTTTAGCCCTTGTGCCAGAAGTGATGCCAGTAACTAACTTCGTGCCAATTATATGTATGAATGCACCGGGAAAAAGAGCCGCTTCATCAACTATGTTTAAGTGCGTTTACACCACCTATAAGCTTTGTCTCAATTCCTTTTTATTGTGCTCCGGCCCCGTTCGAGAAGTAAGGTGATCTGAACAACCCGTCTCCGGAGAAAATATTTTCCGAAAGATACTACAGTATAGCACATCTCAATCGATCCCCTCCAATCAGATAACCCAAAGTAAATGCCCCCACGAAGCCCATCGATCCACATCCTAGAAAGCAAGCGGAGCAGGTTTTGTCTCCCCTCTCTATCTCCTGTGATGCGGCGTGAAATCACTCGTAGAAATGGTGGAGACCAGAATACATTCCTGCTTTCCGAAAACGGTGATCACAAGGGCATGAGAAAATTTTTCATATGGTTGGTTGCCGCAGTGGCTGGACAATCCCGCTGCAGTGTGACTTCAACTGCGGGTTTGGGGAAGGGATTTCTCCATGAGAGCCTTTCGAACTTGGTGGGGTTTGTGGAGGAGCGCTGAGGGTGGATTTTGGTCCATTGATGGCCCCGTGGAAATTGGGGTATCGTAATATACTTGCTGGTCGCTTTCGGGGGCGTAAGCAATTCTTTACTTCCTGAGGGATTCTACCGGGAGGCCGATCGTGAACCGGACTCAATTGATGAGAAAGAGCTAGATTCATTTTCAATTATGGATAGAGAAGATGTATTCCGCATAGGAGACGCACGAAGTGTAATAGAAATTTTTTGGGGTTCCGGATATTTTATACTTCAATGAATAGGTAGGTACGGTGCTGGTATCGCATCTCACCTGCCGTCCTGGCCTTGGAAGGGCAGAATCCTCTCCTCGCTGGTTTTCCCGGCTTGCGCCAATCCTGGTGGGGAGCCCGAAGAAAAAAAAACTTTACTGCAGAGTCACAACAGAACCAGAAAATCTCCCTCCTTCCCTCCTCTCTCCCTCTTTCCCCCTTCACTTCTCCCAATTCTGATCTTCCTTCCCCGAGCTTGGTTTGCAACCCCCCGCAAAGCCATTGATAAGTGGTAAACGGGAGAGCAAGAAAAAAAACTGTCATTCATCAATCGAAGCGAGTCTTCCCTCCCTTTTGCTTATCGACCGTTTCTTAATACCCTATCAGTGATGGCTCTTCCCCGCGGCCTCGCATTGCGGGCATTGCGACCTTCCCTGACTGCGTCCTGTCCTAAGCCGGCCAGGTCTTTATCTTCGCTACCGAAACTCCTTTCTACACCCGCAGCGGCTGGCAATTCGGCAAAGACTGCTGCCAATTCGCAACGGTGGTCATCGATACAGCAAGCCCGCACGTTCTCCTCTACTCGAAAGTTATTTGAGTCACAGGAGGCTCCATCGGCGCAGGCGTACCTAGCTTCGGGCGCAATCGCCGGCGGGAGGAATCTGGTGGACGTTACCAAAGTCCTGGTTATCGGTAGTGGGGGTCTGAGCATTGGGCAGGCAGGAGAATTTGATTACTCAGGTAAGGGAACGATCGTTTTTTTTCGGGGGTGAGTCATAGGGTGTCAATCGCTTATGGAGGGTTGTTTTTTCTCGCTTAGGTTCCCAGGCTATCAAGGCCTTGAAGGAGGCTGGGAAGAAGTCAATTCTGATAAATCCTAACATTGCGACTATTCAGACCTCACATTTTCTTGCGGATGAGGTTTATTATTTGCCTGTCACACCCGAGTATGTTTCACATGTGATTGAGCGCGAACGGCCTGATGGTATTTTCTTGACCTTTGGTGGTCAAACTGGTCTTAATGTCGGTGTTCAAATGGATAAGATGGGTATTTTCGACCGTATGGGTGTTAAGGTTTTGGGAACTCCGATCAAGACATTGGAGACTAGTGAGGACCGAGACTTGTTTGCAAAGGCATTGAACGGTAGTTACCCTCTTGACTCTTATGAGCATTATCCTTCAGGATCGCAGTTACTGACTTGAGGTAGAGATCAACATCCCGATTGCAGAGTCCATTGCGGTTAACTCAGTAGACAAAGCTCTCGATGCTGCCGAAAAGATCGGTTATCCGATTATCGTCCGTTCTGCATACGCCCTTGGCGGTCTTGGATCTGGATTTGCCAATAACCGGGAAGAGCTCCATGATCTCTCTGCTCGCTCGCTCTCTCTTTCACCACAGATCCTTGTCGAGAAATCGCTCAAGGGCTGGAAAGAGGTCGAATACGAAGTTGTCCGAGATGGATCAAACAATTGTATCACAGTCTGCAACATGGAGAACTTTGATCCATTGGGAATTCACACCGGCGACTCTATCGTCGTGGCTCCATCTCAGACCTTGAGCGACGAGGAGTACCACATGCTCCGGTCTGCCGCTATCGATATTGTCCGACACTTGGGGGTTGTTGGCGAGTGTAACGTCCAGTACGCTCTCCAGCCCGATGGATTGGACTACAGGGTCATCGAGGTCAATGCTCGTCTCTCTCGTTCTTCCGCTCTCGCTTCCAAGGCTACCGGTTATCCCCTCGCCTACACTGCTGCGAAAATCGGTCTCGGACACACTCTCCCGGAATTGCCGAATGCTGTTACAAAGACTACAACTGCCAACTTTGAGCCTTCGCTCGATTACATCGTCACCAAGATCCCCCGCTGGGATTTGAGCAAATTCGCTCACGTCAAGCGTGACATCGGCTCTTCTATGAAATCTGTTGGTGAGGTTATGGCAATCGGACGTACCTTTGAGGAGTCTATCCAGAAGGCAATTCGTCAGGTTGATCCTCAATTCCTCGGCTTCCAGGGAGCCAAGTTCGACGACCTCGACTCTGAACTTGCCAATCCTACAGACCGCCGATGGCTCGCCGTAGGCCAGGCAATGCTTCACGAGAACTACACTGTCGACCGCGTCCACAATCTCACCAAGATCGACAAATGGTTCCTGCATAAACTCCAGAACATCGTAGACAAGCACAGAGAGCTAGTAGGGGTCGGCTCCCTCTTCGGCATGACCCGCGACATCATGGGTTCTGCTAAAAAGATGGGCTTCTCAGATAAGCAGATTGCGGGATGCGTAAACTCCACCGAGCAAGAAGTCCGCGCCCGTAGGAAGAGCTTCGGTATCAAACCCTTCGTCAAGAAAATTGACACACTCGCAGCCGAATTCCCGGCGGATACAAATTACCTGTACACAACCTACAACGCTACGACCCACGATGTCGAGTTTGACACTCACGGGATTGTAATTCTTGGCTCAGGTGTTTACCGCATCGGCTCTTCCGTAGAATTCGACTGGTGCGCCGTCTCCTGCACTGTGGCACTCCGACAAATGGGGAACAAGACCATCATGATAAATTACAACCCGGAGACGTACTCCACCGACTTTGACACCGCTGACAAGCTCTATTTTGAAGAACTAAGTTACGAGCGAGTAATGGACATCTACGAACTCGAATCTGCGACAGGTGTCGTGGTCTCCGTTGGTGGTCAGCTCCCCCAGAACATCGCCCTCAAACTCCAAAACAACGGGGCTAGAGTCCTTGGGACCAACCCAGAAGACATCGACCGTGCCGAAGACCGTCATAAGTTCTCGCAGATCCTTGATAGCATCGGTGTCGACCAACCCGCCTGGAAGGAACTCACGAGCGTGGAAGAAGCCCGTGTCTTTGCTGAGGAGGTCTCATATCCCGTCTTGGTACGACCAAGCTACGTCCTCTCAGGCGCAGCAATGAGCGTAATCCGTAACGAAGCAGAACTCGAAGCAAAGCTACTGAACGCATCGAGCGTGAGCCCCGACCACCCCGTTGTGATCACAAAGTTCATCGAGGGCGCCATGGAAATCGACGTCGACGCCGTCGCCTCGAACGGGAACCTCATCGTGCACGCTGTGTCTGAGCACGTCGAAGCCGCGGGCGTGCATTCCGGCGACGCAACGCTAGTCCTACCACCAGTCACTCTGGATGAGGAGACAATGTCTCGTGTGAAGCAGATTGCGGAGAAAGTCGCGAAAGCCTGGAAAATCACAGGACCCTTCAACATGCAGATCATCAAAGCCATCGAAGGCAACAAGGTGGCCCTAAAAGTAATAGAATGCAACCTCCGCGCCTCTCGCTCCTTCCCTTTCGTCTCTAAGGTCCTTGGCACGAACTTTATTGACATTGCCACGAAGGCACTCATCAACAAGGACGTGCCCGCGCCAACAGACCTAATGACCGTGAAACGTGACTATGTCGCCACCAAGGTGCCGCAATTCTCTTGGACTAGGCTAGCAGGCGCGGACCCCTACCTCGGCGTTGAAATGGCGAGCACGGGGGAGGTGGCATGTTTCGGTAAGGACCTTGTGGAGGCGTACTGGGCCTCGCTGCAATCTACCATGAACTTCAAGACACCAAAGCTCGGCACGGGTCTGCTGTTCGGCGGCGATATAACGAAGGACCTCAAGGCCGTTGTCAAATTCCTTGCACCCAAGGGGTATAAGCTATACGCTGTCTCACCCACCGTGAAAGCACAATTGGAAGAAGAAGCTGGAATTAGCGTTGAACTTATCGAATTCCCGAAAACAGATAAGAGGAAGCTCAGGGAGGTGTTCCAGAAGTACGACATCTCGGGCGTGTTCAATCTGGCGAGTGCGAGGGCGAAGTCATTGGTGGACGAGGACTATGTCATGAGGAGGAATGCGGTGGACTTCAATGTTCCATTGTTTATGGAGCCTAAGGTTTGTTCTCCCGCAATTCTGCCCATTGATTCAAGTGTTTGGTCTAACGATGATGATGATGGAATAGACCGCCGTGCTCTTCGCCCAATGCCTTAGTGAAAAGTTGCCGGTTGAGAAAGGGAAGGTCCCTGGAGAGGTTAAGAGATGGTCGGAGTTTATTGGTGGGAAGCCGTTGTAAAGCTGCCATCAGTCATGTTGTGCGCGGGTGACCAAAGTGATATTTGCTTTTTTCCCCCGTAGTATATTTTACTCCTGTCTTAGGTTGTGGGTGATGTTTTTCTTGAATAAAAAAAAGTTTTATTTTAGTGCGACTTAATTCAATTACTTTATCGGGGGGTTTTTTGGGAGTCGATTGGAGTGGAGGGCCGGGCGGGCGTGGCGAGCGGAAGGGGGGGTAGGATAGGTGGATGAATGCTGTGTATATAGCTTAGGAGGAATTCATTCTCACAAATGTTAATCATTTTCCGTTCTGCAGGCGTTCTACTGGCACTTGGTGTATATTCGGGCATGTCAGTAAGAATTGGAAAGGTCAACTTGTGTTTCCAGGATTTTATGGACACATGAGGAGCACTCATGGTTGCAGGAGGTGTGGACATGCTTTATTAGGGGAATATAAGTACGATACGATACCTTGCTATACAGCACAGCATATGTGAGGATTGGATTGTAGGATGGTTTAATTTTACTCGAGTAGTTGAATGGTTATATACATCTAGAATTAATCCTAGAGAAGAGAAATCCAATTATGCGGCTATTATACATTACCTTTCTCCTGCTAGGACATCTGCCCTGCCCCAGCGCCCTCTTATAATACCCCACCCCCGCTTTCTTTCTTTCTTTCTCGGGCTCTTGCGAGAGCATGCTCCCCGAGACCAGTATTCGCGGTATTCTGCGATACTATACCACCAATTATCACTCAACCTCAACGAACCGGTCGAAAACGCCCGTGGGTGGGATTGTCTTAGCTTCGTAATATAACTCGACATCCCGAAGTGAGTGGCGGATATCCCTGAGCTATGGCTCTTCGTTTGTCTGGATGCACAGTAGGAATGTTGAGCCTGTGAAAAGTCCGCCGAGGGGTGATTAATTAATGCCCGTAAGGAGGTACTGCAAACCTTGGTGCGATAGCCGGAATGTGAAAAGGGTTGTCAGCGCAGCTCATTAGTTCTGCTAGCATTTCCGTAGCATAGTCCGGTATGTTGCGTAGTTGTGTGGGGTGAGCTGGTGGTCCATGAGCTGTGACCGGCTCGAAGGCTTGGACTATAGATTCGATTTATAGTCGGTTTTTTGGCAAAAGATGGATTGTCTGTCGTAGATCTTGAGGTTCTCTGTACTGGCTCCGTGCCGGAGGTTGACTGCGGTGGGATTTCACTGGGTGGCTGTTGGATGGTCGTTGTTGCTGGGGGTGGATTGTGGCTCTTGCATATGGGTAAGGCTCGGGGTGCATATCCTCTTCTGGCTGGATCAGCTCCGGTGGGTTGGAGCCGCTGGGCTCCGCATATAGAATCGTGGGGCGGGGTGAGCGGTGAGTAGCGGGCTTGGGATATCACTTACCTGCTTTTTTCCACTGCGCTCCGTATGTTGAGTTGGGATTGCGGGTTGGGGGCGGGAGGAGTGGGGTGCTGAGCAAAAGACTCGGCCGAGATTTGGAGTAGCTCCGGTGGCTTAAAGATGGATTTTTGAGCGTTCGTGCAAGGCTCTGTGGAGCATTAGCCTATTAAGTGAATAATGACAGGTTTTGAACTCCGGGGCGTTCAGCGCTCTGTTAAACGTTAATACTAAGCTCAGTGATTTGTTCTTGTACCTGACTGGGTGTTAGCTAGGTAGCCTAAATTTGGATATCTGGGCTTTCTTCTAGATAACCATTTTCCTGTATCTTTAATTGTGCTATCGGGATTGGATCTCGAGATATAGGGGTGTTCCGATTGTGGGAGAGGCTGGTGTGCTGGGGTGCTGCCCCCTGTGCCTTATATTAAGCTTGTAAGGTGAGATACTGGAGAGCAGCATCTCCTAGTATAAAATTCGATGCTGGGTAATGGTGCCTTTCGCGGTGGGGCTCATTTTGTGAGGGGTTCTGATAAATCAAGTCTCATTGTGGCAGTGGGATTTTAGATCTGCGATCCCCAGAGATGGAAGATGGTTAGGAAAAAGGCTTGAAGATGGGGCTTTGGTAGTAGACTATATAAGGAAGATTGAATGTGGGAGGGCGCAACTGGGGAGAAGCCATAATGAGCCCACGACACTCTTATTGTCAGTGATGGGAGTTAATTGTGTACTCGAAAGCCTGGATTGGGTTTTCAGTCCCTCTCCCGCGCGCTATGGGGGGGGGGGGGGGAGCATTCTCAACCTTATATCTCCGTTGAGATCTAGAGCATTTTTTATACTACCGCAGCTAACCGAGTCTGGTAGGTTTACGGCAGGTTATAGTACTATATCGTATTGTATCCTATTGTGCACTGTGCAAACATGCCTTGCTGACTCTAGAGTTTAACGAGTGATTGTCTGTGATGGCGATAATAAAAAAAACCTAGGGAGCCTGGCCAAGATAACAGCACTCAGGTGTAGCAGTGTGAGAGAGCTGGAGGTAGCAGGGGGGGTTTTTTTTGCAAGTACTGTTCTAACTTAGCCATAGGGGTTTTGTTTATGTTTTAGGTACAATATACTAAGAGTGCAGTTTATATGGTAAATTTCTTTCGGAGTTGCTCATCGGAAAATTACTCTATCTCGGGTAGTCACTCTAGTGAGAAATATTGGATCTTGGGCTATCCTAGGTTGTAATAAAGGACTGTTCACTAGCATATTTAACGACTCCTAGGGTTACTATCGGGGTTAAGCGTAGAACGGAGTTGGTTCTGATGAACTTACACCTCGATCGTTAGAAAGGTGGGGTAGGTTGTGGTAAATATGGCAGCCTGCGATGACATAGCTGGTACTGCTCTCTTCAGGTACTGTTTGATGTCTTGGTGAATATCAAAAACACGGCCCCTATTTTTATAGAACCTGGTGCGACGTTCAGGGAACGGCTTTCCGATCTGTGTTGGTAGAACGAAGGATTATGGTGGGAGTATTAAGTACGGTGAGATTTAAGCTCTTCAATTAATTTATCCGCGAGGCTTGGTATGCCTGTATATATACTAAACCAAGTGATTCCACAGCAGGTGTTCTAAGGTACTCGTTCATCGCAATGTAAGATTTAGTAGTCGTGCTGAACTGCAAGGGAATGCCTACGGGTGGGGGAATTTCCTGCGACTGAAGCAGGGGGTACAGGCAGGGTGTTGGCACGAATTTGAGGGAGATCGATTGGGCGGTCCTGAGACATCCATGAGGTTCCACAAAGGACCCCGCATTTTCTTCAGCCCCTAGGAATTCATAGTCGACCGACTCCATCACCCATCGTACCCTAGGCAGCAAAACGAAGAAAATGTCGCAGTCTTTCAGTAATAACATCAACTCTTTGAACACTGTTAATAACTTCACTGTTGTCGACGGTCGATCTAGCATCTTAGCCTGGCTGTCCCCACTGGAGCCTAGATTACGGCATCAGGATATCCAAGACAACCGGGTCGAAGGCGTAGGAGAATGGCTCCTACAAAGCGAGGAATATAGGAACTGGTATGAGGGTAGTGGGGGAAGTGCACCCGATAACGCGGTTTTGTTTTGTTATGGAGATCCGGGGGTCGGTAAAACTTATATTAGGTAATAAAGATGAACCTCGGTGAATGGAAGAAAAGTGGCAAGTGCTGATAAGCTGTGATACTAGCTCATTGGTGATAGACAGCTTGTGTGATCGGGCTAGAGG
>Ga0307513_10001605_pt1 | contig 32470 bp, 22 predicted proteins | sample 15_EM_MG_FD_202174 | JGI IMG/M metagenome (GOLD analysis project Ga0307513, IMG submission 202174) | Populus trichocarpa ectomycorrhiza microbial communities from riparian zone in the Pacific Northwest, United States - 15_EM | ecosystem: Host-associated > Plants > Roots > Unclassified | place... | reverse complement strand
TTACTGTTTCACGTCCTTCTAGTTCATGGGCGTATAAAAACAGATATGTTAGGCGGCGCACAAAGTCCATTTGGCTACTCGCCTTAAGTCTTGAATCAATTAACTTCAGCGTCTTGTCTTTGTAGCGGAAAAGTTCTCTGAGCTTTTTCTCTTCCGTATTAGCACTAGTGCTAGAGTCTGATACGACAGGCTCAACGTCGATAGCATCGCTTTGATCTTGTTCGTTGAAGTCTATATAACCGTCGGTTAGAAGGGACTGCTGACGGCTATCCGCAAGAGCCGCGTCTTGATTTGAAGATCGGCGGCTTTTCGCGCCTAATGTTCCAGCCCGGCCGCCCATAAATGCAGCTAAGGGATTACTCAAGCTATTAATGGCTTCATCAGTAAGTCTTGTAACTAAGTAGCGACGCTTAGGTGTTTCCTCAAACTCCAATGTGTTTACAGCCCGGGTTATAATGCCTGTTGTTTCGTTTAGCTTGACTGTGCTTGCGCCATCAACCGGTTGAGATGGAGAATCAGTTCCAATGGGCGTTCTGCATTCGACACATACACGGGCATCTGGCAACAACAAGTCTCGACAACTTCTGCATCGTACTTGAATGGCACAATTAGGACAGAAAGTTCCGCGATCTGGCAATGTGGTTTGGCATTTGAAACATGACAGCATATATAGAGTCTCCTTACAAACCTACTACAAGATGTATGTATTTGAACGGAAACTACAGTGTGCTGTCAACAGAAACGGGAAGGCGTGGGGCGCATTAGGCTGGCGGCAATAGTTAAGCTGGTTCGGCAAGACCAAATCGGTTATAGCCACACAAGAGCCGGTGGGTTTGGTTCAAGGCTGGCTGAAAAACGCGGAGGAAAACTGGCTGGTGCTTGAAGACTGGAATGTTCTACTTGATGAACCGCGCAACAACGGTAGCTAGATCAGACCATGACGTCAGGCACTCAATCGGTTTAAGAATCCGAGCCTGTAAGCTAATAGATGTAGAAGCTAGAAGAAAGAAGCCGCATGGACGCTCGAAAAGTCGCACAAATCAAGTCCTTGGCTTAAAAACCGGCAAAAGGTTTTCATTCCCACTTTATGTGTTATGGATTCCTGGTTTACATGCGCACTGCGTCCCATCGTATTCATAAGCTGCAATGAAGAAAGTCTAGTCAGTGTTAAGGGCAGCCTACAGTGTAGGCTGCCCTTGCGTCCCTCTATATGAAGTTACAGGCAGTCCAGTTACCAACTTTATTCCCCAGTTACCAACTTTATTCCCGAGTTACCAACTTTATTCCCTTTGACAGAGGCGATGCGGACGCAGTTTTTGTTGGCGGCTTTGGCTTCGTACATCGCCGCATCGGCGTCGGCGATCAACTGTTGGGGGGATTGCGAATGTTCGGGGAACGCGGAGAGGCCGAAACTGGCCGTGAGGCGCAGGCGCAGATTCCGCCCGCCGGTGAAGAGGTTTTCGGCGATCTTTTCGCGCATGCGCTCGGCCACGCGCACGGCCATTTCCAGACCCGTCTCCGGCAAGATGACGACGAACTCGTCGCCGCCGTAGCGCGCCACCACGTCCGTGTCGCGCACGCCCGTCAGGATCACCGTCGCCATCTCCATCAGGACGTGCGAGCCGACGAGGTGGCCGTAGCGGTCGTTGATCTCTTTGAAGTCGTCGAGGTCGAAGAAGAGCGCGGTCACGGTCGAGCCATAACGCCGGGCGCGTTTGACCTCTGCGATCAAGTACTGTCGCAGGAAGCGCGCGTTGTGGAGTTTGGTGAGATCGTCAGTCTGTGAAAGTTTCTCGGCCTCGGCGATGCGGACCGAGTTGGCGAGCGCGGCGGAGAGCGGCAGTGCGAGCGCGGAGAGCAACGCCGCCTCAACGGGTGCGAATGCACGCGCCGACGCTCCTTCACGCACCGCTTCGAGCACGGCCAGCACGCGGTCGCCGCTCAGGAGCGGGACGGCTATCACGCGCCGCCCGCCTTCGGTCTTCCGTTGCGTCTCGCTCGACGCAAACGCTTCGCGCGCGGCCTGCGACTCCGTGCCCGTCAAGAGCATCAGCGAATCGGTGTGGAGCGCGCGACGCCAGTCGCCTTCGGGCAGGGCGCGCTCGCTCTCCGTCAGCCCGCGCACGGCGAGCGGCTCGAAGCGCGCTTCGAGTTGTCCGCGTTCCAACTCGGCCAGATAGATCGTCCAACGGTCCGCGCCGACGAGCGGGGCCAGACCGACGAGCGCGGTTTGCGCCGCGCTCTTTTGGTCGCTCACGAAATGGAGCGAGGCGACCACCTCGAAGGCCGCGCGCAGACGCGCGACGCTCAGGTTGTCGGGCAGCAACATGCTGGCGGGCGTCTGCGCCGGGTCGAATCCTTCGGAGTGCGAGGACGACTCCGGCAGCGTCTCGCCGCTCTCTTCGAGGTCGCGCAGCAGCGCGGGCAGTTGTGCCGGATCGTCTGCGACGGCGTGGAAGCCGAGCCGTAGCAGCGCATGCGTGTCGAGGCGGTAGATGTCGGGCAGCGGCTCGCCCGCTTCAAAGCGGCGACAGGCGACGACGGGGGCTTCCGGCCACGCGGCGGCAGCCTCCGTGACCGCCGCGTGAATCTCACCGACGCCCGCGCCCTCAGCCACCTCGCAGATCACCGCCAGCGGCGACGCCGCGGCGACGCCGCCCTCGTCCCCGCCACACGACCCGACCGCCGCCCACTCCTCCGCGCACACGCCCGCCGCGCGCAACGTCTCAAGCAACGCGCGCCCCGGCGGCGCATGCTCAATTTTTAACAGGATGACGTGCATAAACTAATAACGGATGAGGGCGGAGGATGAAGGATGAACCGGAATGATCTATCGGGTTGAACGGATTTCTGATTCAGCCCTCATCCTTCATCCTTTCTATGGTTGTCCGACGTTGGGTGTGAAGGCGATGCGCGTGTCTTTGCGCGTGCCTTGCGAGTCTTCGGCCTCGACGATGATTTCGCGTGCGGCTCTCGGCACGGAGATTTGGAGTTGGAACGAACCGTCGGAGGCGGCCAGAACTTCGCGCCCCTCGATGCGGACGGTGTTGCCCGCTTGGGTGCGCCCGCGCGCCACGTAGATGCTGCCGCCGATAAATTCAAACGCGACATCCGTGACGGAGATGTGTTCTGTTGTGCCTTGCCTCGCGGTGACGATGGTGAACTTCTGCGGCTCAGTCCATTCGCTGATCTGGCCGGAGGCGGCGACGGCGCGCACGCGCCAGAAATAGATGCCGGCGCGCAGGTCGCTGACGCTGAACTGCGTCGCTTCAAGCTGGTCGCGCTCGGTCACTTTCCCGGCGGCGACGAAAAACGGAGACGTGGCGACTTCGACGTGGTAATGACGCGGCGCGCCCGTCGGCGGGCGCACCCAGCGCAGCGTGACGCTGGTCGCGCCTTTGTCCGTGGCGGAAATTTTTTCGAGGTCGCGCGGGGAGAGAAGCAGCGGCATCGCCAGCAGGCTCTCGCGGCTCTTGATGTTGCCCTGCTGGTTGAGCGCGATGTACTCGTTGCCCTGCACGGTCGTCTTGACGCCGCCGCGCGTCACGGTTTCGAGTTGACCGGAACTGACGCGAATGCCTTCCGTGTTGTCTTCACGCACGTCGAAACTCGCGCCGGTCAGCCCGGCGAGATTGTTCTTCGTGAGCGGTGTCTCGACGATGTTGCTGCCGCCCGCGGGTTGTTGCTCGGTGCGGACGTTGACTTGCCCGCGCGCGACGGCGACGCGGACGTTCGTGCGCTGGCCGCCCTCGAAACTCGCGTTGTCGCGGATGGTGACGACGCTGTTCGGGCGCACGATCAGGTTCGAGCCGTCGGCGAGTTGGATGCGGGCGCGACCATCGGCCTGCGTCTGCACGATGTCGCCGGGATAGAGTTGGGTGTCGCTGCGCGCCAGGAGCGATTCGCGCGTCTGCGAGCGCACGACGCGCACGTCGCCGTCAAAAGAGACGAAGCGCGCACCCGCCGGAGCGTGCGCCTCCGTCGTGCCGCCTTTGAACGGGTTGCCGTAGAGCCACGAATAGACGCCGATGCCGCTCGCGGCGACGGCTACGACGAGCAGGGTGACGAGCAGGTAGATCACGCGCTTCGAGACGATCCACCATTCGAGATCGAAGCGGCTGGATTTTGTAGACATAGCTAACGGATGACGAACCGACGGCGTAACCGGCGAGGAGAAGTTGCCTGACGCTAATTGTTAAAGCAGATGCTTGCGGTTTAATCGTTGCAAGACTTCTGGAGTGGGGCGTATCGGGGCGGGCGAATCTGAAATTCGGCCTCACAAGCAACTTAACACAGCACCGCGCGCCGCATCAAGCATGATTTCCGAGACGGCGCGCGGTGCGGGTATTGGATGTGTTCCGGTCGTGATTTCTACTTTTATCTCACGCGCTCATTATTGAGGTTCGTCTGCTCCGAGGCGTCCCTGATCGTCGTCGTGGGGCGAGTCGAACCCGGCGGGGAGTTGGACTTCAACCTGCGGTTTTTGCGGCCAGATGAGCGACGCGACGACCGCACCCGTCAGGACCAGCGCGACGACGCCGAGCGAGACGGGCGTCGGGATGACGATGTGGACGGCGTGCAGCAACATCTTAGTTCCGATGTAAGTCAGGACGATGGCGAGGCCGACGCGCAGGTAGTGGAATTTTTCGATCACGCCCGCCAGCAGGAAGTAGAGCGAGCGCAGGCCGAGGATGGCGAAGATGTTGGAAGTGTAGACGATGAAAGCGTCGGTCGTGATGGCGAAGATCGCGGGGATGGAATCGACGGCGAAGATCAGGTCGGTCACTTCGACGATGATCAAGACGAGCAGAAGCAGCGTGCCGTGTAGTTTCCCGTCAACGCGTGTGAAGAAGTGCTGTTCTTCGTAGTGACGCGTGATCGGCACGAGGCGCGTGACGAAGCGAACGATGGGGTTCTGCTCCGGGTGCACCTCCTTTTCCTCCTTGAACATCTTGATGCCGGTGTAGACGAGGAATGCGCCGAAGATGTAGATGATCCACTCGAAACGGGTGATCAGAGCCGCGCCCAGAAAGATCATCAGGGCGCGCATGATGAGCGCGCCGAGAACGCCCCAGAACAACACGCGGTGCTGGTAGCGCGCAGGCACGCGGAAGTAAGAGAAGATCAGCAGGAAGACGAAGAGATTATCAACCGAGAGCGACTTTTCAATGAGGTAGCCGGTGAGGTACTTGAAGCCGAGGTCGCTGCCCAGATAATAGAAGACGCCCGCGCCGAAGAGAAGCGACAGGATGACCCAGACGACGCTCCAGATGGCCGCCTCTTTGTACGTAATGGCGTGCGCCTTCCGGTTGAACAGCCCGAGGTCGAGCAGCAACATGAACAAGATGAAGGCGTTGAAACCCACCCACGCCCAGATTGAATATCCCATATGCGTGTAAACATATAGCACCCGCAACGCAGAGCGCAAGGAGGAGGCATAAGGGATGCAGGATGAACGGAAAGTTGCGCCCTCTTGGGAGCTTTCTCCGTCCCTTAACCTTCATCTCTCCTTCCTCTGTTCGGTTGCGACGGCGCGGGAGTGTCCGTTACAATCAGCGATTCAGGGGACGTGGCGGGAAGCGGCTATGTGTTTCGGTTCCCGGCGGAGTCCGTTTGAACTTTCAGGGCGACACCTCTGAAATTCCCGCTCGCTACCATTCAAATATTAAAATCACAGCCGGATTCGGGAAGGATCGAAGCAATGCTGAAACAGTTTAATCGCGCCAAAGGCGCACACAAATATATAATCATTTTCTTCGCCCTGCTGATGGCGGCGAGTCTCCTCCTGTTCTACGCGCCGGGTGGCAACTCTGTGAACGCCAACCCGGCGACGAACACGGAAGTGCTGGCCGAGGTTAACGGCGACGACATCACGGTCGCAGACCTCTACCGGCAGAAGCAGGCTTACCAGCAGCGTTTCGGCGGGCAGTTCAGCCTCGCTCAACTCGGACTCAACGACAAGTCGATGGTCGATGGCCTCGTGCGCACGAAGATCATCGCGCAAGAGGCGAAGCGCCTCGGCCTCGGCGCGTCGGACGCGGAAGTGAACAAGGCCGTCCACGAGCAGTTCGTTGACGCGAGCGGCAAGTTTATCGGCGTGGACAAGTACAGGGAACAGGTCGGGCGTGCTTACGGCAGCGTTGAGGGCTTCGAGCAGGAACTGCGCGAGTCCATCGCGGCGGACAAACTGCGCGCCTTCGTGACGGCGGGCGTCAGCGTCTCCGAGGAAGAGGTGCGTGAGGATTTCAAACGCAAGAACAGTTCGTTCAACATAACTTACGTTCCCGTCGTCGCGGACAAACTCGCCGCCGCCATCCAGCCTTCCGAAGAGGAACTGCAAAAGTATTACGAGGAGAACAAGACCAACTTCCGCTACCTCGAACCGCAGAAGAAGATTCGCTATCTCTTCATCAGTCAGGAGAAGGTCGGCGAGAAGTTGAACATCCCCGACGCGGACTTGCGCGCAGCCTATGACGCGTTGAAGCCGGAGAATAAACAGGCGGGCGTGCGCGTGCAGCAGATCGTCTTGAAAGTGGCGCGCAAAGACCTCGACCAGCAGGTGCTGGCGAAGGCCACCAAACTGGCGCAGGACGTGCGCGGCGGGGCGGACGCGACCATCGCCAGCACCAGCGAAGAGAAGTTTGCGGAGGCCGCGAAGGGGAACTCGGAAGACCCCGCGACGGCGGCGAAGGGCGGCTGGCTGCCCGCGCCCGTGCGCCGCGACCCGAACCGCAAAAACGACATCCTCCAAACCACGCTCGACATGCAAGAGGGTCAGGTTTCCGACCCGGTCTTTACCTCCGGGGCTTACTACATTTTCCGGCGCGGCGCGTCTGTCCCGAAGACTTTTGAAGAGGCCAAGCGCGAACTGCTCGTCTCGCAGCGCAACACGCGCGCCTACAAGTCGGCTGCCGATCTCGCCGCCCGCGCCGCCGCACGTCTGAAAGAGACGCGCGACTTCCAGAAGGTGGCCGGGGAGTTGGCCGCCGAGGCGAACATGAACGCGGGCGACATGGTGAAAGAGACGCCGTTCGTCAAGCCCGGCGACACCGTGCCGGACATCGGCAGTTCGCCGCAGTTTGAAGACGCGGTCCGCCCGTTAGAGAACGCCAACGACGTGGGCGACCGCGTCAGCATCAAGAACGGTTTCGCCGTGCCGATGCTCGTCGAGAAGCGCGAGCCGCGCATCCCCGATTTCGCGGAAGTACGCGACGAAGTCGTCCGGCGTGCCAAGCAGGCGCGCGCGCAGTCGCAACTCGAACAGACGGCGCGCGAACTTGCCGCCAACAACGGCAGCGCGGATGCTCTCAAAGTCGCCGCCGAAAAGTTAGGACTCGAATTGAAGACCGCAGACAATTACAAACTCGGTTCGCCGCTCGAAGACGCGGGCACGAGCGCGGCGGCAGACGACGCGATCTATAACTTGAAGGAAGGCGAAGTTTCCAAGACGCCCGTCAAACTCGGCGACTCATGGGTTGTCGTCGCCGCCACGAAGCGCACCGAGGCCGACCTCGCCGAGTTTGCCAAGCAGCGCGACCAACTCACGCAGAGCCTCCTGACCACGCGCCGCAACGACGTTTTCGAGGACTACGTGAGCGCCGCCCGCGCGCGTCTCGAACGCGACGGTAAAGTCAAAATCTACGAAGACGTGCTCGCACACAACGCCGACAAAGACGAGGCCGCCGCGCCGCCGCCTTTCCGCGGCGGGATGCCGGGACAGTAGATAAAGCCGTGAGGTGATCGTTTGCGTCACCCGCGCGGCAACGCCACAGTTAAGAGCCGCGAAGCAACGACAGTTAGAAGAGACACGAAGCGGCGGCAGGCGTTGACAGCGTTGCCAAATCGCAGCCGCGAAGCGACGACCAGGTACAAGTCGCGAAGCGGCAACCGCGTGCAAGCCGCGAAGCGATGACCACGTATCAGCCGTGAAGCGGCGGCAGTAATAGTCTCGTTCAAAGCCGCGAAGCGGCGGCAGTTAATAGCCCCGTCCGTCAGGACGGGGATCAGACGTAAAGATAAAATTACGAAGCCCCGCAGGGGCGGCACATTCATCGTCGAGTGTGCCGCCCCTGCGGGGCTTCTATGTTCTATTTCGTCTCGTGATCCCCGCGCTCACGCACGGGGCTATTAACTGCCGCCGCTTCGCGGCTCTGGACTACCGCCGCTTCGCGGCTGACTTGAAACCTTAGAGCAATTTTCAGATGGAGGTAGAACAATCGCTATAACTGTAGGGGCAGGGCTTGTCCCTGCCCGTGTGGTTACGCAAGCGAGCGGGCAGGGACAAGCCCTGCCCCTACAGTTCTACTGCCAATTGAAATTTGCTCTAGAACGCGTCAATCAACGCGGCCACGTCAACCTGCGCGAGTTGGAGCGTGATGAGCACGTCGTTGCCCTCCGCGCCGACTTTCGTGTTCTCGACAAGGCTCTGCAAAGGTCGTGCGCGCGGTGCGGGCATCTGCCCGATGGCGAAAGGCGCGAGCGACTTCAAACTCGTCAGCGTCGAACTCAAAGTCTTCGCCGCACCCGCGTTTTCTGTGCGCAGGGCGGTGAGGAAGTTGAAGCCGTTGGCCGTCGTGCCGAGCGTGCTGTAGAACTGGCGCACGGAGGCGATGCTCTGAGAGAGATTGCCGCCGCCGATGTCGAGGTTCTGCGTCATCCACGCGGGGATGTTGCCGCCCGCCCCGACGAGCGCGTTCGGGTCGCGCGTGGCGAGGGCGGTGATGTCGGGCGAGATGCGCCCGCGCCCGGCGTGCGCATCAATCGCGGCGCGCACGCGTTCGAGTTTGCCGACGGCGAGCGTGTTCGCGTCGAGCGCGACGGCTGCCACATCCGACAGGCGCATGCTGAAGAGGCCGAGCAACTTCACCTGCGCGTCTACGTTGAAGATGTAGATCGTCCGACCGGCGTACTTCTCCTCCGACACACGGTTCGACGCGGGGCGCGCGGCGGCCACGAGCGTCGCGGCGTTGAACTTGCCGCGTGCGATGGCGACCGTCTCCACGAGCGTCTTGCCCGCAGGCGTCTGCACGTAATTGACGCCGACGGCGACCCGCTCGAACGAGCGTGCGTCGAGTCCGGTCGTCGTCTTGAACTTATCAATCTCCGAGTTGACGCGCGCGAGTTCCGCCGGGTTGTTGTTGTAAGCGCGCGGCAGACCTTCGCTCAAGAGACGGCGCACGTCAATCGTCATCACCGCGTCCGACGCCGGGAGCGACGCGAACACGGCGTTCGTCGTCGCCTGTGCGCCCGCCGTCGAAGCGCCCGCCGCGCGTCGCGCGGTCTGTGCGTTCGCCGTCGTCACAGACGAGAGCGCGATGGCGACGAACGCCAAAGTCAAAACGTAAAAATATTTCCTCATAAACACAACACGCCTTTCCGTCCCTGTTGAAAACAGGCGACGCGCGCGGCCTCGCCTGTGAAAAATTTAAATTGCGGAGAGAGTGACCCCACTCCGATGCCCCGCGCGCCGTCGCCGTTGGCCTGCGCTAGACCGCACACCCCGGCGCAACATCTAAGACGCTTCGGCACGGGAAAACGCTACATGCCGGAGCTAACAGTTTCTTCACTCCGTTAGCGCGTCCCGACAGCGCGCGAGAGTTCCTTGTACCAGAGCAGTTGAATCTCGTTCGGAAGTTGCGGATATGCGAAACGGTCGAACGCTCGCGGCTCGCACCCCTGTCGCGCATAAAACTCGCACGCAGGGACGTTGATGTTCTGCGTCTCAATCTTGAGTTCGCGACAACCACGCGCCACGGCCTGCGCCTCAGCCGCGCGGAAGAGCGCCGAACCGACGCCTTGACCGCGAGCCTGCGGCGCGACGCGGATGTCCCACAGGACGGCCAGATCACTGCGCCCCTCAAGCATGTGGATGCCTTCGGTGTCGAGCGTGAGAGCCGCGCCGCCGACGCGCCTGCCTTCGGAGTGCGCCGCGAGAAACACCCAGTTCGACACGTCGAAACGTTCCGCCCAATGCGCGGGACTCTCATCCTCAATCGCGTCGTAGTCTTTAACGTATGGAACGTCGAGCCTGCGTTTCGTCAGTGTGAATCCGCCGCGACCGCCGGTGTGCTCCGCCACGTCGAAAACCTCCCTGACGTCGAAGGCAATCGGGATGCGCGCATACTCCGCGAGAGCCGCCGCCGAATCCTCTCTGACTTCGATTAACATTCGACGACCCTCAAGCATCCGGCTCACGCCCCGCGCCCCTCCGCAGACTAAGAAGGGAAGTTTACCCGATATGAGAAGCCTCTCATCGCGTCATCTCCGGCGGCTGGCCGGGCGTCAACGAGCCTCCGCTACTTGCTGGCGGTTGGCTTGAACACCGCGCGAAATGCCTTGAGCGCCGCCGGGTGATAAATCGTCGAATGCTTCTCCTCCGGCATCCTCTCGTAATGCCATGCGACACCGGAAGGCGCATGCTTGCCGAGAACTTCCGCGAGCCGTTGCGCGATCTCTTCCAGCCCGCTGTCGCCACTGCTCGCAAAATAGAGCGTCTTTTTCAGCTTAGGCCGCGCAGCCAGTCGCCGCTCCGTGTCATTGACCAGCTTCCGGTTGTTCCACCAGAGACTCGGGTCGAAAGCGATGTAGGTATCAAACAGGTCGGGTTCGACGAGAAAAGTCTCCATCACAAATAACCCGGCGAGGGATTCGCCCACAATCGCCGTCTCGCCGCTCGTGCGATAGCGCGCCCTCACCTGCGGCATCAACTCATCCCGGATAAACTTCCTGAACGCCTCCGAGCCTCCCACGCGGGGCGCGATCTTTTTGTCATCTTCGTTTTCGGTGGGGCCGGTCATGTCGCGCCGACGCTGAGTATTCTCAATCCCCACCAGCAGGAATGGTCGCATCGTCCCGTTGCCAACCGATACCTGTACCAGACCGGCCACGTGCAGGAAATCCTCACCTATGCCGCCGTCCGGCATGTAAAGCACAGGCAGGCGCGCAACGGGAGACTCCGCATAACCGGGCGGCATATAGACGTTGATGCGCCGCGTCTCATTCAGAACTCTGGAATCAATTGTGAAGGTCGCACCGATAACCAACGGCACTGCATTGTCAACGGCACGCGTCTGCGCGCCGGGTGTCGAAAAGAGCAATCCCCAGAGAAGCATAGCCACCGGGACTCCACAAAATTTAATCACACCATTAACTCCCGTATTGAAGGTAAAAACCGTCCCAACGCTCGACGCGCGAAGTAAGCAGCGCCGGGCGGCACACAATTTATTTCGGAGGATGCAGCATGAGAAGAATGCTGTCGCAGGTCGGGTTCGACGAGTCGTCAGGTTGTCGTGATCAGATATGCCGCCTCGTTATTAACGCTGAGTTTCGTCAGGTCGCGCGTCTTCAGGCCAAGTCTGTTTTCGTCCTGGCATATTCAATCCAATCACCTGATGTAATTAATGTATGAAGGGAATAAAATTCAGGATCAGGTTCATACACCCAACACCTTTTCCTGTGAGCGTCGAGAGAGATTTCAACCTGCCTCCGGCAATAATTGCTTGATGCTTCAAACTCATCCAACTCGTTCAGAATCTCATCGTCAACTTCATAAACTTCGCCGATAACCGGCGAGTCCGATTCATTAAGCCGCAAGCCGGGATACGCGCCCAGATCATAGAGGCTGCCGTTTACTCTAGCCCCGGCAATAAATTTTGAACCGGGAAATCTGATAGACATGGCACGCGCACAGCCGCGTCTCAACGTACCGTAAACAAATACGAGATGCTTATTCATATGCGTTCGATCAGCAGGGCGAGGCCGAGGCCGCCGCTGACGCAGAGAGTGGCGAGGCCGAGGCGGGCATGGCGTTTGTGCATCTCGTGGAGAAGCGTTGTGGTGATGCGGACGCCGGTGCAGCCGATGGGGTGGCCGAGGGCGATTGCGCCGCCGTTGACGTTCAGGCGCGCGGCGTCGAAGCCGAGTTCGCAGTCGCAGGCGATGACTTGCGCGGCGAAGGCTTCGTTGAGTTCGACGAGGTCTATATCGGCGAGCGTCAGGTTTTGTCGCGCCAGCAGGGTGCGCACGGCGGGCACGGGGCCAATGCCCATGACTTCGGGCGCGACTCCGGCGATCTCGTAATCGACGATGCGCGCCAGAGGTTCGACGCCGCGCGTTGTCTCCTTCAACGCTTCCTCGCCGAGGACGACGACGGCGGCTGCGCCGTCCGTGATGCCGGACGAGTTGCCCGCTGTGACCGTGCCGGTCTTGCGGTCGAAGACGGGCGAGAGTTTGCGCAAGGTTTCGATGGTCGTGTCGGCGCGCGGGTGTTCGTCGCGTTCGAGCATGAGCGGTTCGCCGCGTCGGCCTTTGATCTCGACGGGCGTGAGTTCCGAGTCGAAGCGTCCGGAGTCGATGGCGGCGGCGGCGCGTTGTTGCGAGCGCAGGGCAAAGGCGTCCTGCTCGTCGCGCGTGATCTCATACTGGCGCGCGAGATTCTCCGCCGTCTCGCCCATGATGAGGCCGGAGAGCGGGTCGAGAAAGCCGTCGCGGTACATGCCGTCCACGAGTTCGACGTTGCCCATCTTCGCGCCCCAGCGCGCGCCTTCGGCGAAGTAGGGGACACGCGACATGTTCTCCACGCCGCCCGCGAGCACGGCGCGCGCGCGCCCGAGCATGATCTCCTGCGCCGCGAGGATGATCGCTTTCAGCCCCGACCCGCACGCCTGATTGACGGTGAACGCAGGGGCGGCATCAGGCGCGCCCGCGCGATAACCGATCTGGCGCGCGAGGTTCGGTCCCGTGCCCGCCTGCCGCGCCGCGCCCCAGATCACTTGCTGGATCGCGTCGGGCGCAAGCCCTGCGCGGCGCAAAGATTCCCGCGCCGCCGTCGCGCCCAACTCCGCCGCCGTCACCCCTGCGAGCGCGCCGCCGAAGCGACCGATGGGCGTCCGCACCGCCCCCAACAGATAAATGTCTTTCATTGCCTCACTCACTGATTTAAGATTCGCCGACAAGTGACAAGATAATAGCTTGTCCTCCGAGCAGATTCCAAAACGGCATGCGGATGCTCAAGCCTTCGCGCCCTACGTTTCGACTTTGCGCCTGTGCGAGAAAAGCAGTTTCACGCTGGAGGCGCAAAGGGGAAAGACTCAGGGCGCAAAGGAATCTCGCTCTCACAGTTGCGCCTTGCATTGTCGATGCCCTTAGTTGATGAAGCTCCTCACTAACTTAGATGACAGAGAGGACGCCCGCCGTCGCCTCGCGGACATACTGGACGCGCGTGTCGAGTGGTTCTGCGCCGAAACGCGCGACGGCGCAAACGTGCCGCTCGGCAAAGGTGAATGGGAGTTGGAGACGGCACACGGCGCGCTGCATTTCTCTTACCGGACGGAGCGCGGCTCACTGCGCCTGTGGCGCGTGGCGGGTTGGGAATGGACGGGAGAGCGGCTGCGCCTCGATGCGACGCGCCGGATGGGCGCGGAGCGCGCGGTGTTGGAACTCGTGCCGCGCGCCTCCGTGCGCGAGGGCGTCGAAACGCTCAAGTCGGCACGACGCGCGGCGTGCGAGAAGTTGGCCGCGCTTGTCTGCGAAGCGACGGGCAATGCGAGAGTTGAGCGCGTGGGATTGAGCGCGGGCGCGCGGCGTTCCGAGCCGGGGCGTTACGCGCGCATCACCCTGCGCGTGGGGCGCGAGCGGGTCGCGTTGACGGGCGCAGTCGTCGCGCTGGGCGCGCATGAGGTAGACGCCTTTCTGGCGTCGGCTTTGCTGTGGTGGACGCGTGGCGGCAGTAAATCGAATCGCGCAGGCGCGCGGCAGTTGTGGCTCGTCGTCTCGCACGACTTGAAGGACGCGACCGCCGAGCGTCTGGCCTTGTTGCGCGAAGAGGTGCGGTGCGAGATCAAGTTGTTCGAGACGGGGGAGGGTTGGCAAAACCTGTCTCAGATCGCGCTGCCCTCACTCGAACAAACTCTCAGCCACACATCGCGCGTTCATCGCCCGCCGCGCGTCGTAGAGTTGAGCGAAACTGCCGCGCGCATCGTCGCGCTCGCACCGGAGGCGATTGACGCGGTGCGTGCGCGCCACGGCGAGACGCTCCGTTTTCACGGCTTGAGTTTCGCGCGCGTGCGAAACTGGATGCGGCGCGAGCACGTCTGGTTCGGGGCAGCAGGCGCGCCGCGTCTTTTACTCGAACACGACAACTGGCCGCAACTCTCTAAACTCATCGACGGGTTACGTGAGCACCGCCGCGCCCCGGCGCTTGATCATCGCCACGCACTCTACGCGTCCGCGCCCGAAGCGTGGCTCGAATCCCTGCTCCGGCGCGACATCACGCGGCTCGACCCCGGCCTGCGCCTCGCCCCACTCTACGCACAGTTTCGCACCCCGTCGCGCAGCGCACACGCGGGCGCGCGTCCCGTCGATCTGCTCGCCCTCCGGCGCGACGGGCGGCTCGTCGTCATCGAACTAAAAGTCTCCGAAGACGCCGCGCTCCCCCTGCAAGGGGCGGACTACTGGCGGCGCGTCGAAGCACACCGCCGTCACGGCGACATCACACGCTCCCGCCTCTTCGGCGACACGACCATCGCAGACGAACCGCCCCTCGTCTATCTCGTCGCCCCCTTTCTGCGCTTCCATCGCCACTTCAACACCCTCGCACGCACGCTCTCGCCCGACATCGAACTCTACCGCTTTGACCTCAACGAAGACTGGCGCGCGGGCGTGCGCGTCGTGCGTCGTTGTGCCTTAACGTAATTAGTTGCGGTTTTGGTTAGAGCGGGTTGAGGTGGTAAACCCGCAAAGTTTCTTGTGCCCTCGTTGATAAAATGGTAGATTCCGCGCGAACGGGTTTTGCCGGGAAGAGTTGCGGAAGGCACAGCATAGTGCGACCGGCGAACCCGCCCGGCACAATATATCGCGATGCTGTTGATTTGTGAGGCGCGGCTTCCCCGAAACGTCGCGCTGCCCGGATGCGACACCCTGCCCGCCGCGATGCGGCGACAAATTTTCAGTCAGGAACCGGCGAATTGGAAAATATAGAGCGCACGCAGTTCATGGTTTTAACCGGGCATCTGGACGACCAATCCCTGCCCGACCTCATCAGGACGTTGCGCGTGCAGCGAAAATCGGGGCGTCTGCAAGTCGAATATACGGATGCGCCCGGTTCGTTCTTCTTCGAGGACGGCCAACTCGTCGATGCCCGACTCGGAAGCCTGCGCGGACTCGAAGCCCTCTATGCCGCCCTCGCGCTCGACGGCGCGTCCTTCAACTTCAACCCGCTCGTCAGACCGCCGGAGCGGAGCATTGACCGGCAGCAACAGAAGTTCGTCAACGATCTCGTCGAGATTCCGCGACGCGAAAATCTGGCGGAGATCAAGGTCGCGGGCCGCACGTTTCCCACGGCGGTGATTGCCGGTTCGCAGCAACCCGCGCCGCTCCAACTCGCGCCCGTCCCTGCCGAGTTGCTCGCCCCGCTCGAAGAGCGTCTGACGGCGGTGGAAGATGCCATCCACGCTACCTCGCGCCGCTTCTCGCGCGAGCGGCTGATCTACGCGGTCATCATCAGTTTCCTCGTCGGCCTAACGGTCGTCACAGCCTTACAGGCGTTGCTCGACCTGCGCAGGCCGCCCGCTCCGGCGACGGAGTTGGCGCGCCCGTTGCAAAGCTTCGACGCGGCGAACGGCACACCGGCGACGACGGCGGCGGGCGTGGAAGCGTCTCGTGCGGCGGCGAGCGCGCCGCTTAAAAAAGAGGGAGAAAGCGACGCAACCGCCCCGGAACGCGCGGGCCTTGCCAGCAACTCGCCGCTTGCCAACAACTCGCAGCTTGCTAACAACTCGCAGGCAAACGGGGCGACGAAAAAGGCGAAGACCGCCGCGCCTGCGAAGCAACAAATTCAGTCGCTCAAATTGTCGCAGGCGACGAGTAGAGACGGAAGAATCAGCATCGGCGGTTCGTCGGGCGAAGGTTATCTCATACACGTTAGTCTGGACGTGAAGAACGGTCAGGTGTCGGATGCGCGCGTGTTGAATCCGCGACCGGGCGCGGGTTCTCTGGACGCGCAGGCGCTCAGGATGGCGAGGCAGCGTCGGTACCCGAACACGTTTACGGGAAGCGACACGATGATGATCAGGGTTAGACCCTGACGAGACACGCGGCGCGCGCACACTTGCGACCTGCACGCCATCGCGTGCGCCGCGCAGGATGTCGCGGAGGACGGAAGGGCACAGAGGCGCGGGCGGAGAAGAAAGATGCTGTTCATCCAAAGCAACAGTCTGGCGCTCTCACTCGACGAGGGGGAACGCCTGCGCCTGCTCGACGCGCTTGAGGCGAGGGAACTCGCCCCGCTCATCCGCGCGTCGCGGCGTCGCTGTTTCGAGTTGCTGGCGGCGGGCGTCGGGGACGAGGTGGCGGTCAGGGCGGCGGTCGCGGAGTTCGAGCGCGAGTGTGCGGCGCGGCGCGAGGCTGTGACCGGGACGACGAACGCGGGCAATGTTGCGGCCTACACGCCCGGCGAGATTTTCTGTGCGGGCGACTGCGTGCTCTTCGTCGTCTTCGGCGCGGGCGCGGACGAAGGCTTGACGACGGGCATCGTTTACAGCATTGACACCAAAGAGCCGCTGACGAAACTCGACCGCTTTTGCCGCGACGTGCGCGAGGCGTTGATTAAGACGGGAAAGGGACGCGCGGGCGACGGCGGCGACGAAGAAGAGTTGTTTGAGTTGCCGTGTTGGAAGACGCGCGCCATGCGTGCGCCGCAAGGGCTGGCGCGGTTCATGGCGATTCAACCGACGGATTTTGCCGTCGCCGCGAAGTTGAAGGGCGGCGCGCGAGAGTTCGTGCGCGCGTCCGAGTTGATGGAGGAACAGACGGTGCGACAGTTTTTGCGGCGCGTGCAGGAGATGCGCCGCGAGGGCTATTCGCCGCGCCGCCTGTTCGCAGAGGCGGCGACGCTCAGGGGTGGCGTCTCCGTCGAACGGATGCTGGACGCCGGGTTGCTCGAACGCGAGGTGCGCGTGAGTTGCCGCAAGTCCGGCCACGCCCTGTTCGACCTGCCCACGCCCGATTCGCTCGCGGCCATCACGATCAGCAAAGCGAAGTGCAGCCTGTGCGCCGCGCCCGTCGCGGACGAGGTGGTCGAAGAGACGATCAACCCGACGTGGCTCGCCGTGTCGCTCCTCGAAGACGGCGGCTGGTTGAACAATCGCGTCTACAAGATCATACGCTCGCTCGGCGTGCCCGACAGCGAGATCGCCACCGGCCCCGCTTCCACGCACGGCGAGTCGTATCTCGCCGCCGACGTGTGCGGCAACTCTTATCTCTTCGTCACGAAGGACGGCGATTTGACGCCCGCCTGCGCGCGCCGCATCGTCGAAACCGTGGCCGAGACGGAGGCGACGCACCTCGTCGTCGTCATCAACGGCGTGGTCGAGGATGAAGGACGCATGCGGCTCTACGAGTTCGCATGGCGGCGGGCGCGCGACGGTCAGGATTTAGACACCACGCTCGTCGAAGGTCTGGACGGCGCGCGCCCCGAGATCGAACGCTCCTTCGAGCGCGCCCTTCACCGCCAACTCTCCCGCCAACTCTTCTCGCTCGACGCCGCGCTCGGTTTCAGCGCAAGCAATTTTGTGCTCGACTGGTTCAAGTTGACGAACGCCTCCGGCGCAGGCAATCGCGCCTCGAACGTACTCGTCCCGCTCTTCCCGGACTTCGATCAACGCGTCGCGTCCTGACGTTGGCCTCCCGCGCCGCTTCCTCATTCAAAATAAGATTCACCACAAGAGAGACAGGAGACACGGAGGAAAGCCAGAGACGATCTCAAAATTTGAGATTTGAAATTCTCAAAATTTGAGATTTGAAATTGTCTGCTCTTCCCAAGTTCTGCTCTTCGTCAAATTTGAGATTTGAAATGCTTTCCTCTGCGTGACCTCTGCATGGCCTCCGCGCCTTCGCGATGAAAATTTGTCTTCCAAACCGCAAGCCGCCGAATGACCTGACTAACGCTAGCCCGCCCGTTTTGCTCGCGCGCGACGTGCGGGTGGCGTGTCGCGTTCGAGCTTCCAGCGGAAGCCGGTCTTGGTCGGCGCGGCGAACATCTCTTTGAAATGTTCCTCGAAGTAGCGGCCCATGTGCGGGCGGTTGCCGTCAACGTCGGTGAAGCCGTATGCCTCGGAGAGCGTCCATGAACCGTAGACGCCGCCGGACTTCTCCGAGACGCGCGGGTCGGCGGCGAGTGCGGCGACGGCGCGCCCGACGAAGCAGGGCGTCTCGGATGCCTCGAAGCCGAAACGCTTCGCCTCCGGGTTCGTCACGGCCACCTCGCGCCAGTTCTCCTCGGTCGCGCCGAAGTGGTCGAGCATCCATTCCGTGCGCATGAAGCCGGGCGTGACGGCGAGCGCGGCGATCTTCTTCGACGCGAGTTCCTCGGCCATCGCGTAGGCCAGACGGATCGTTGACACCTTGACGAGATCGTAGAAGAAACTGCCCCGGTAGCCGACGCCGTCGCCGTCTGTGATCTCCACGATGAGGCCGTTCTTCGGCTTGCGCTCGCACATCAGCGCGGCGGCGTGGCGGCTCGTGATGATGTGTGAAAAGAGTTCCTGTTGCAGCCAGCGCAAGCCCTTGTCGAGCGACTGTTGCCAGAAAGGTTTCCACTCGGCCTGCGTGTCGCCGCCGAGGACGTTGACGAGGATGTCGAGCCTCCCCTGCTCGTCGCGAATGCGTTCAAAGAGGACGGCGACCTGCGACCCGTCCGTATGATCGACGCGCGCGTGGATGCCCTCGCCGCCGCGCGCCGACACCATCTCCGCAGTTTCTTCAATCGTCTCCGCGCGTCCGGCGTGGATGCCGGTGGCGGGCGGCGCGCCCCGCACACTGCGCCCGGTGCAATAGACAGATGCGCCCGCCTCGCCCAACATCAGAGCGATGCCGCGCCCCGCGCCGCGCGTCGCCCCTGCGACGAGCGCGATCCTGCCCGCTAAAGGTTTTTTGGTCGTCTCGCTGGCCTTCATAGTTCCGCCTCCCTTTGTCTCATCTGCTGCGAACGCAGTTTGTCGTCTCCGCCTTGAACTTGTTTTCGTCTCACGCACGATAAATTCACGATACGCGAAGATTGATGACACCCTCTGTCATATTCCTGAGATAAAATCGCGCGTGATTTCGAGTCGGGCGGAGAAGTTTTTGAGTCGCCGGAGAGAAGGTGAGGGGACGAGATGCGCGCGGACAGACTGTTTTCCATCGTGCTGTTGTTGCAATCGCACCGGCAGTTGACCTCCAGAGATTTGGCGGGGCGTCTGGAAGTTTCCGCGCGGACGATTCACCGCGACATGGAAGCTCTGAGCGGGGCGGGCATCCCCGTCGTCGCGGAGCGCGGCACGGGCGGCGGGTGGTCGCTGCTCGGCGAGTACCGCACGAACCTGACGGGGTTGAACGAGGCGGAGATTCAATCGTTGTTCGTCATCAAGCCGTCGCGCCTGCTGGCCGATTTGAATTTGGAGAAGGCCGCCGAAGGGGCGTTTTTGAAACTGCTGGCCGCGCTGCCTTCCGTGTTCCGGCGCGGGGCGGAGTACGCGCGCCAACGCATCTACGTGGACGTGACGGGCTGGAATCGCGCGGAGGAATCCGTGCCGCACCTGCACGCGTTGCAGGAAGCGATCTGGCAGGAACGACGCGTGCGCATGACTTATGCGCGGGGCGAATGTGAGGCGGTCGAGCGACTGGCCGACCCGCTCGGACTCGTGGCGAAGGGGAGCGTCTGGTATCTGGTCGCGGCGGTGGCAGGAGAAGTTCGCAGTTATCGCGTCTCGCGCGTGCAGGGCGTGGAGGTGTTGGAAGAAGCGTGCCCGCGTCCACGCGATTTTGATCTGGCGGCGTTCTGGGAGGCATCGGCGGCGCAGTTTCGCGCGCACCTGCCGGGCTACCGGGCGCGCGTGCGCGTGCGTCAGGAGATCGTGGCGCGGATGCCTTACGCGGGAAGGTTCGCGCGGATTGAACAGACAGGGAAACCGGACAAGGACGGCTGGGTCGAGGTGTCGCTCAGGTTCGACGTGGAAGAGATGGCTTGCGAGTACGCGCTCGGTTTCGGCACGCAGTTGGAAGTGTTGGAGCCGGTTGCGCTACGCGAGCGGGTCTTGGCCGCCGCGCGCAGCGTCGTGAATTTCTACACGGAGAACGCGCCGCGGTGAGCGTTTCTTTTAGCCGTTGCTCATGCTGACGATCTGTTCTTTCGCCTGATCGTTGCTCGTGCAGATGCCGGAGACGCGCATGCGGAACTCGTCTGGGTTCGACGCGCCGCGCAGGGCTTCTTCCAACGTGATGAGGCCGGACTGAAAGAGGTTGAAGAGTGATTGGTCGAAGGTCTGCATGCCGTACTGCGACGTACCGGCGGCGATGGCGTCGCGGATGAGCGGCGTCTTTTCTTCGTTGGCGATGTAGTCGCGGATCGTGCCGGTGGAAACCATGATCTCTGCGGCGGGCACGCGCCCCACGCCGTTCGAGGCGCGCACGAGGCGCATCGAGATGACGGAGCGCAGTATGCCGGCGAGTTGTAGCCGGACGCTCTTTTGCTGGTGCGGTGGGAAGGACGAGACGATGCGCGTGATGGTTTCGGTGGCGTCGAGCGTGTGGAGGGTGGAGAGGACGAGGTGGCCGGTTTCGGCGGCGGTCAAAGCCGTCTCAATCGTCTCGTAGTCGCGCATTTCGCCGACGAGGATCACGTCGGGGTCTTGTCGGAGCGCGCCGCGCAGGGCTTCGGCGAAGGAGCGCGTGTCCACGTCGATCTCGCGTTGGGAGATGAAGGATTTTTTGTCGCGGTGGAGAAACTCTATCGGGTCTTCGATGGTGACGATGTGGCCGCCGCGCGTGGAGTTGATGTGATCGATGACGGCGGCAAGGGTCGAAGATTTACCGGAGCCGGTCGCGCCGGTGACGAGTATCAGGCCGCGCTGTTCGCCCGCGATCTGTTCGACGACGGGCGGAAGTCCGAGGTCGGACATGGTGCGCACGCGGTCAGGGATGACGCGCAAGACCATGCTGACCGTGCCGCGCTGCTGGAAGACGTTGGCGCGGAAACGCCCGACGCCCGACAACCCGTAGGCGATGTCAACTTCCGAAGTCTCTTTGAAGCGTTGCTTCTGCCGGTTCGACATGATGGAAAAAGCCATGTCGAGCGTGTCGTCTTGCGTCAGGCGCGTCGAGTTGGAGACGGCTTTCAACTCGCCGTCGACGCGCATGACGGGAAACGAACCGGCTTTGATGTGCAGGTCGGATGCGCCGCACGCCGTCGCGCCCCGCAGGAGATCGTCAATCTTGACTACCATAAAATGAGTTGAAAAAAACTTTCGCCGAATCGAAATAAGAGAATGCAACGGACGCGGACAGAGGGGCGGTTCAATCAACGGAAACCTGAAGCTACGCGCACGATTATAAGGTTGAAAACGTTTGGCAGGCTCGCGGGTCGACCGGGAAGGTGTTGCGTCAAGGGAAAGATTAGCAACCCGAAGACGCCAATTTCATTCTAGCGAGCGGTGCGGGTCGCGTCAATGAATATCTCTCGGTTGCTGATTTCGGAGTGCGGAATGGTGATTGACCGGCTTGCGGGCGCGCGCCTTGCTTCTTTCCGTCCGGGCGGCATACCATCTTTGTTGTCTTTATAAACGTTGATTTAGGGGCGAAATTCCGCGCCGGGTGAAGAGGCGGGCGAGCGATGCGCGACCGTAGAATAACTGTCTTGCTGCCCGCTCTCGCGCTCGCCGCGCTCGCCCTCGAAGGTTGCCGCATGCCGCAAAACTCAAACGCCACCACACCAGCGCCCGTCGCCACGTCCGAAGTCAAAGGCGTTGACGACCCGCGCTCCCTGCACCAACGCGCCATCCTCATAGACATGCACGCCGACACCGTGCAGCGCATGCTTGACGAAGGCGCGGACATCAACGCGCCACTCGCCGACGGCCACCTCGACGCGCCGCGCATGAAAGCGGGCGGACTTGACGCGCAGTTTTTCTCTATCTGGGTTGAGCCGCAATTCTTCGGCGGGGGCGGGAAGTCTGCGGTTGAACGCGCGGACAAACAGATCGCCGCCGTGCGCGCTCTCGCCGAACAACACCCGGAGACGTGGGAACTGGCGACCAGCGCCTCGGACATCCGACGCATCGCCGCCGCCGGACGACTCGCCGCGCTGTTGGGACTTGAAGGCGGTTATGCGATTGACGAGCGGCTGGAGAACGTGGAGAAATATTATCGCCTCGGCGTGCGCTACATGTCGCCCGCGTGGTCAGTCTCTCTGAGTTGGGCCGGCTCGTCGGGCGACGAGGTGGGGCAGACGCGCGGCCTGAACGAGTTCGGGCGCGCGGTGGTCGGCGAGATGAACCGCCTCGGCATCATGGTTGACGTGTCGCACGTCTCCGACCAGACTTTCTGGGACATCGTCGAGACTTCCACGAAGCCTGTCATCGCCACACACTCCGGCGTCCGCTCAATCGTCAACGTCCCGCGCAACCTGACCGACGATCAACTGCGCGCGCTCGCACGCACGGGCGGCCTCTGCGCCGTCGTCTTCTACCCGCGCTTCATCGAGCCGGGCTGGCAGGACGCGCAGAGTCGGGTTGACGCCGAGATCGCGCCGCTCGTCGCAGAGGCTTCGCGCAAGGCCACCGGCACGCCCGCGCAGAAGAAACTCGTGCGCGACCGCGTGCGCGAACGCGAATATGCGAAACGCCTGCCGCCCGTCTCCGTTGCCCGCGTCGTCGATCACATAGACTACATCGTCAAACTCGTCGGCGTGGATCACGTCGGCATCGGCTCGGACTTCGACGGCATACAGGCCGTCCCGCACGACCTCTCCAACGCCGCCGACTTCCCGAACCTCACCGCCGAACTGCTCAAACGCGGCTATGCGGAAAGCGACATCAACAAGATTCTCGGCGGCAATATGCTCCGCGTCATGGCGGAAGTCGAACGCACGGATGATCAAGCGGGGGCGTTGCGAAAATAATATGACCGTGCCGGTTAAAGAAAAACTTTCGCGCCGCAGGCCGCGCGCGCGAAAAACGCCAGAGACGCCGCGCATCGGGTTTCATGCGCCGGTGGCGGGCGGCTTGCAGAACGCGTTGCTGAAGGCGAAGTCGCTCGGTTGCGAGACGGTGCAAATCTTTTCGCGCAACCCGCGCGGCTGGAAGGCGAAAGAGTTGACGGACGAAGAGGTGGAAACTTTCAGGCGCGTCAGGCGCGAGACGGAGATTGCGCCCGTCGTCATTCACGCCAACTACTTGATCAACCTCGCCGCCGCAGATGAAGTGATACGCGAGAAGTCGGTCGCTTCGTTTCGTGAAGAGGTCGAGCGCGGTCTGGTGCTCGGCGCGGATTATCTGGTGGTGCATCCGGGCAGCGCGAAGGGCGCGTGCGAGGCGGACGGCATACGCACCTGCGCCGACAGCTTGCGCGCCGCCTGCGACGGCCTCGACCTCTCCGCATTTCGCGTGCTGCTCGAAAACACGGCGGGGCAGGGCGCGTGCATCGGCCACCGCTTCGAGCACCTGCGCGACATCATCGCCGCCTGCCCCGATTTGAATCTCGGCGTCTGCTTCGACACCGCACACGCCTTCACCGCCGGTTACGACCTCCGCGACGAAGACGGACTCGCAGCCACCTTCGACGCGCTCGAAGGAAACGTCGGCACTGTGAACGTCCGCGCGGTCCACTTCAACGACTCGAAGGCCGACTACAACTCGCGCGTTGATCGACACTGGCACATCGGCCTCGGCCACATTGGCCGGGAAGCCCTCGCGCGCGTCGCCGCGCATCCGAAACTCGCACACGCCGCGTTCATCCTTGAGACGCCGCAGGACGTTACCGGCGACGACGAGAGCAACCTCGCCGCGCTGCGCTCGTTCGTCGGGCAAGGCTGTGTCGCTAAAGACAGACCGGCGGGCGGGCAAGTTGAGCAGTAAGAAGTGTACGGTGCGAGATGAGCAGTAAGAAGTGCCCGCGATGCGGGATGGTGAACTGGGCGGAGGCCACCGCGTGTAAACGTTGCGGCGCGCCGTCCGGCGGCATGTCCGGGGCGCGTGTCGAGCGCGGCAGTGTCGAGCGCGATAGCGGCGAGCGAAGCCTGCGCAAACGTGTGCTGTTCATCGCCGGGATGGTCGGCGCATTCGTTCTCGCGGGCTACGTGTCGCTGCGCGCGACTTCGGAGGCCGTCACCTTCGAGCAGCGGCAGATCATCGGGCGCGCGATTGACGTGCTTGAGGGAAAGAACTTCGACCGCCGCGCGTTCGTCTTGAGAAAACTGGTCAGCTATCGCGCGAGCGACAACTGGTGGAACCGCGCGGTCGGGCACAGGGACGCTTACGCCGCGACGAACTTCCCGTTTGAGGTGGTCACGCTCTACCCGGATTTTTTCAAAGTCCCGGTTGACGATACGGAGCGCGCCGTCGTCCTGTTGCACGAGTCGTATCACCTCGCGGGCGCGGGCGAAGAGACGGCTTTCGCCGAGGTCTGGCGCGAGAAGGCGCGGCTCGGCTGGACGAAAAAGAGCTACGGGCACACGCCCCTCTGGCGCAGCGTGCGCGTCTTCACCGAGCGACACGCGCCGCAGCATTTCACTTGCGGCGCGAGCGGCGCGGACGATTGTTTCGAGTGAGCGGGTGAGCGCGGCGGCGTCGGGAGCTGTGCCAAAAGATTGACAACGGGCGCGCCCTTCGGGTTAACATAGGCGCGCTAGAGTTTCAACAGGTCGGAATTCAGATGAGCATCTTTCACCCGCCAACCAAACTCCTCCTTACGGTGCCGCTCGGCGACCGCGCCTGACAGTGTGCGCGGGCTGGTTCGACGCGGCGAGACTTCACCAAAGCGATCAATCGACAATGTATGAGCCGGAGGCGAAAGCTCTTGCTGAGGCTTCGCGCGCGTCCGGTGTGTGAGGTAGTGTAAGAAGGAAGAGTGTGACTTATGGACGAAAAATATTTCCCGGAAAAGATCGAAGAGAAGTGGCAGCGCGTGTGGGACGAGACGGGCGCATTCGAGGTTGAACCCGACGACGCGAGGCCGAAGTTTTTTTGTTTGGAGATGCTGCCCTACCCGTCAGGCTTTCTGCACATGGGGCACGTGCGCAACTATTCCATCGGCGATGCGCTGGCGTGGTACAAGCGCCTGCAAGGCTTCAACGTGCTGCACCCGATTGGCTGGGACAGCTTCGGGCAGCCCGCCGAACAGGCCGCGATCAAACGCAACGTCCAGCCGCGCGAGTGGACGGAAGAGAACATCGCGCACATGCGCGGGCAGTTCAAACGCTTAGGAGTCAGTTTCGACTGGCGGCGCGAGATGGCGGCGCACCGGCCTGATTATTACAAGTGGGATCAGTGGTTCTTTCTGAAGATGCTGGAGCACGGTTTGATCTACCGTCGCACGTCGCCGATCAACTGGTGTCCGAAGGAAGAGACGGTGTTGTCGAACGAGCAATCGTCGGGCGGCGTGTGCTGGCGTTGCGGGGCGGCGGTCGAGAAGCGCGATCTGGAACAGTGGTTCATCCGCACGACCGAGTATGCCGAAGCGTTGCTGGCCGACATGAGCGAGATCGAGGCGGGGTGGCCGGAGCGCGTGCTGACGATGCAGCGCAACTGGATCGGGCAGAGCACCGGCGCATACGTGGATTTCCGGATCAAGGACAGCGACGCGAAAGTGCGCGTCTTCACCACGCGCATCGACACCATCTACGGCGCGACGGCCATCGTCGTCGCGGCGGAGCACCCGCTGTTGAACGAACTGGAAGAGTCGCCTTTGAAAGAGAAGGTGAAGGCGTTCGTCGCACGCTTGAAGGCGGAGCGCGCGAGGCGCGCCGCGAGCGCGCCGGGCGAAGAGGAAGAGAAGGCGGGCGTCAACACGGGTCTGTTCGCCATCAATCCTTTCAGCGGCGAGCAGATGCCGGTGTGGGTGGCAAACTACGTGCTCATCGAATACGGCGCGGGCGCGGTGATGGCCGTCCCGGCGCACGACGAGCGCGATTTCGAGTTTGCGCAGAAATACTCTCTGCCGGTCCGCCGCGTCATCGAACGCGTCTCGCACGAGCAGGAGTCGATCCCGCACCAGGAGGCGGCGGGACTGGATCAATCCGCCGCGATGCCGCACGCCTTCACGGACTACGGCATTCTGGTGAACTCCGCCGGGTGGGGCGGCAAACTGTCGCACGACGCCCTGCGCGAGATGACGGCTTACGCCGAAGAGAAAAATTTCGGCGGCGGCGCGGTCACGTATCGCCTGCGCGATTGGGGCATCTCGCGCCAACGTTTCTGGGGCGCACCGATCCCTATCGTCTATTGCGACGCGTGCGGCATCGTGCCCGTGCCGGAGACGGACTTGCCGATCCTGTTGCCGGAGCGCGCGGAGTTTACGGGCGCGGGCAAGTCGCCGCTGGCAGCTATCGAGGAGTTCGTCAAAACGTCCTGCCCGAAGTGCGGCGGCGCGGCGCGGCGCGAGACTGACACGATGGACACGTTCGTCGATTCCTCCTGGTACTTCTTTCGCTACTGCGACCCGCAGAACGACGCCGCGCCGTTTGACAAAGCGCATGCCGCCTACTGGACTCCGGTTGACCAGTACATCGGCGGCATCGAGCACGCCGTGATGCACCTGCTGTACACGCGCTTCTGGACGAAGATGATGCGCGACATCGGCCTCGTGACATTCAACGAGCCGGTGCGGAATTTGTTGACGCAGGGGATGGTGACGAACGTCGTCGAGGGCACTGGCGAGTGGAAGGCGATGTCGAAGTCGCTCGGCAACGGCGTCGATCCCGACGAGATGATCGAGGCTTACGGCGCGGATGCCGTCCGCCTGTTCATCATGTTCGCCGCGCCGCCCGAAAACGAGTTGCGCTGGTTGGAGACGGGCATCGAGGGCGCGGTGCGTTTCCTGCGCCGTGTCTATAATTTCGTCTGGCGTTGGCGCGAGTATGTGGCGAACGTGCCGGAGGTTGCGCCGGACGCGGGAGACTTCTCCGACGCCGCGCGCGGCCTGCGACGCAAGACGCACCAGACCATCGCGCGCATCACGCAGGACTTTGCCGAGTTGCACTTCAACACGAGCATCGCCGCCTTGATGGAACTGCTGAACGCGCTCGGCGACTTCGACGGCGCGCCCGACGCGGCCACGGCGGCGGACAGGTTCGCCGTGCGCGAGGCTCTGGAGGCGTTGGTGTTGATGCTCGCGCCATTCACGCCGCACGTCGCGGAGGAGTTGTGGGAATCGCTGGGGCACGCGGGCGGCCTGCTCAGGAGCGGCGCGCGCTGGCCTGTGGCCGACGCGGAACTGGCGCGCAAAGAGGCTCTGGAAATCCCCGTCCAGATCAACGGCAAACTGCGCGGGCGCATCCATGCCACGCCCGACACCTCCGAAGACGAACTGCGCGAGGCCGCGCTCGCCGACGAAAAAGTGCGCGCGCACATGGAAGACCGTCAGGTCGTGAAAGTGATCGTCGTTCCGCAACGGCTGGTCAATATCGTCGTGCGGTAAAGGCGTCGGTCGTCCGTAGTCAGTTGTTCGTGGTCAGTTGTTAGTAGTTATCCGTGGTCAGTTGATGAGGCGACAGCCGCGAAGCCGTGACGGGTTTGAGCCGCGAAACGGCGACGATTCAAGCCGCGAAGCGGCGGCAGTTAATAGCCCCGTCCGTGAGGGCGGGGATCGACGGTGTCAATAAAAACAAGGAAGCCCCGCAGGGGCGACACAACGCAACGCGCGAATGTGTCGCCCCTGCGGGGCTTCTACGTATTGAACCCATTTCCTACCCCTACCTGACGGTAGGGGCTATTAACTGCCGCCGCTTCGCGGCTGGTACGTAATCGTCGCTTCGCTGCATTGATTAGTTGCCGCTTCGCCGCGTTGATTGGTTGCCGCTTCGCGGCTTGCGCCTTTCGCGGCTCTGTGCGGCTGCATCCGCCGGAAATTAACGACGGACAACTGACCACGGACAACTGACAAATCTTTCCCTATGCTTTAGTCTATGAATTATCGAACGGTGATTCTGTTGACCCGAAGGAAATTATTTTCGCATGACCTCTGAGCAACCGGCGCGCGCGCCGGAGAAGAAAATCTGGACGGGCGCGCGGCTTGCGTCGGTCGCGCTCGTGTTCTCGCTGTTGGCCGTGGCGTTGTCTTCAAGTTGCAACCCGACCGACAGTTCGCGCGACGGCAGCAAGGTCGCGGCATCGCCGACGCCCGCGACATCCGGTACGAAAGCGCCGCCGGGTCAACCCGGCCAGCAAGCGCCGCCCGCACAGACCTCGCCGACGCCTCTGCCCGGCGAACTGCTCAACGCCACGTTGACCACGCTCGACGGGAAGGCGTTGAAATTGTCCGACCTGAAAGGCAAGGTGGTGGTGCTGAATTTGTGGGCGACGTGGTGCGGACCGTGCCGTCGAGAGATTCCCGATTTCATCAAGATACAGGAAGACTATCAGGGGCGCGGCGTCGAAGTGCTCGGCATCACGTCGGAGGACGAGCGCAACACGGCGGAGTCGGTCAAGGAATTCGTCAAGGATTTCAAGATCAATTACAAGGTCGTGTGGGTTGACGCGCAAGGGTGGGAGGCTTTCCTCGCGCCGCGCTACAGCATCCCGCAGACTTACGTGCTTGGGCCGGACGGAAATTTGATCAATAAGTTCGTCGGCTACAGCCCGCAGGTGGCGAAGATGGTGCGCGACATCGCCGACAAAGCTCTGGGCGACCCGGCGTCGGGCGTGCGCAAAGACGAGACGGCGAAATAAGCGACGCGGGCAAGTGAGATATTTAAGAGCGGAGGCAGCCGGACACGCGTTTGAACGTGTCCGGCTGCCTCCGCTCTTTCCGGCTATCGTCTTTTAAGATTCTTGCGAGGCGAAAACTTCGCGCTTACTTGTTGTCGTCGCTTCCCGAATCGTCGCCCCGTCGCTCCTGTTCCAACTCGCGCTGACCTTCCTCTTGAAGTTCGCGCCCTTCGCGTTCGAGTTCCTTGTTCTGCAAGCCCTGCGCGACACTTTCTTTGGCGCGGCCTTCCGCGATCTTCATCTCGGCTTGAACCCGCCCCTCCACTTCGTCTATCGCGGCGGGTTCGCCCGTCTCTTCCTGCGTCGTCACCTTATCCGGGTCAATTGACATTTTTCCGACCACCTCCTCATAAGCACGGCTAGCGTGAAAAATTAGTTCGGGCATCGTCTCACTGTTGGCGCGGCGCGGTCAAATCGCCGCCTGTGATTTGCCGTCAAAAAATATTCTCCACGGGGGCTTGACTCTGTAGCTGGGTACAGGGTTTACAATGTAACCATGTTGAAAACAGCGAGACGATTTGAGCGACGGGTTGAGGGGCGCACCTTGCGGATCGGCGAGGTGGCAGAGGCGACGGGGATCAGCGTCGAGGCGTTGCGCTTTTACGAGCGGCGCGGCCTGCTCGGTCGCCCCGCGCGCACGGCCTCCGGTTATCGCGCTTACGACGAGGGCGTGCTCGAACGTCTCGCCTTCATCAAACGCGCGCAGTCAATCGGCTTCTCGCTCGACGAGATCACGGAGATTCTGGAGATGCGCGGGCGGGGCAAAGCGCCTTGCGTCGAGGTGCGCGAAGCGGCGCGGCGCAAACTCGCGGAACTCGACGCGCGCCTGCGCGAACTGCGCCGCTACCGCAACGAACTCGCACGCACGCTCGAAGAATGGGACGAGCGCGGCATCGACGAAGGCCAATTCTGCGGACTCATCGAACACAGCCACGTCCACGCGCCCGCCACGGCGGCGACGCACGCGCCCGCGCGCACGAAGACGAGCAAGGGGAAACGAAAATGAACGCGACCGTAGACAAAGAACCCGCAACCGGTGATGCGACCGGCGGCGCGGCCACAAGCGCGACGAACGATGCACCCGTCGGCACGCACGCCGATGCGAACAATGTGCCCGTCAAGGCGAGCACGGAGAATATCGAGCGCGTTGATTTGTCGCTGACGGGCATGACCTGCAACGCCTGCGCGCGTCGCATCGAGCGCAGGCTCACGAACTCGGCGGGCGTGCGCAGCGCGAACGTCAACTTCGCGACGGCGCGTGCCAGCGTGGAGTTCGACCCGCGCGCGACGGAGGCGGCGCGTTTGATCGGGACGGTCGCAGAGATCGGCTACGGCGCGAGCGACGCCGCAGAAGAAGGCGCGTCGGAGAGGGAGCAGGAAGCCGTGCGCGAAGAGGGAGCGCAACTGCGTCGCCGGTTCATCGTCGCCGCCGTGCTCTCCGCGCCCGTGCTCATCGTCGCGATGTCGCACGGGCGCATCGCGCTGTTCAACGTCTCCTGGATCAACTGGGCGCAGCTTGTCCTGACGCTCCCCGTCATCTTCTACAGCGGTCGGTCTTTCTATCAGGGCGCGTGGACTGCGCTCAAACATCGCGCGGCGGACATGAACACGCTCATCGCGACGGGCACGGGCGCGGCCTTCATCTATTCGCTCGTCGTGACGGTCGCGCCCGAACTCTTCGTCGCGGACCATTCCGACGCGATGCCGGGCATGAGCGGCGGGATGAACGCCGCGCCCGTGTACTTCGAGGCGGCGAGCGTGATCATCGCGCTCATCCTTTTGGGGCGGCTGCTCGAAGCGCGTGCGCGCGGCAAGACTTCCGACGCGATCAAGCGTCTGTTGGGACTCCAACCGCGCACGGCACGCGTCGTCCGCGAGGGCGGAAGGGAAGTTGATGTCCCCGTCGAAGAGGTCGTGGCGGGCGACGTGCTGGTCGTGCGACCGGGCGAGAAGATTCCGGTTGACGGCATGGTCTTGGAGGGCGCGTCGGCGGTGAACGAGGCGATGCTGACGGGCGAGAGCATGCCCGTCGAGAAGACTGCGGGCGCGGATGTTTTTGGCGCGACGATCAACGGCACGGGGAGTTTCAAATTTCGCGCGACGAAGATCGGGCGCGAGACGGTGTTGCAACAGATCGTGCGGATGGTGGAACAGGCGCAGGGGCAGCGCGCGCCCATCGCGCGGCTCGCCGATGTGGTGAGCGGTTATTTCACGCCCATCGTGATCTGCATCGCGATTGCGGCGTTCGTCGTGTGGTTCATCGCCGCGCCGGTCGAGTCGCGCCTCAGCTACGCGCTCGTCAGTTTCGTCTCGGTTCTGATCATCGCGTGCCCTTGTGCGCTCGGGTTGGCGACGCCGACCGCCGTCATGGTGGGGACGGGGCGCGGCGCGGAGCACGGCATCCTCGTCAAAGGCGGCGAGGCTCTGGAGACGGCGCACCGCCTGACGACCATCGTGCTCGACAAGACGGGCACGATTACGTTGGGGCAGCCCGCCGTGACGGACGTGTTGCCCGCCGGAGGTTTTGCAGAGGACGAGCTGCTGCGTCTCGCCGCTTCCGCCGAACGCGGCAGCGAGCACCCGCTCGGCGAAGCAATCGTGCGGCGCGCAGAGGAGCGCGGACTCACGCTCGCAAACGCCACGGCTTTCAACGCGCGCGCGGGTCACGGCGTCGAGGCGGAAGTCGAGGGGCAGCGCGTGCTGCTCGGCAATCTCAGGTTGATGGAGGAGCGCGGCGTCGAGTTGAAAGATTTGCGTGAGCGCGCGGAGGCATTGACGGAGGCGGGGCGGACCACCGTGTACGTCGCCATAGACGGGACGGCGGCGGGCGTCGTGGCGGTCGCCGACGAGATCAAGGCTGATTCGAAGGCGGCGGTCGGCGCGCTGCAAAGGCTCGGGCTGGAGGTCGTGATGCTGACGGGCGACAACCGGCGGACGGCGGAAGCGGTGGCGCGCGCGGTCGGCATCACGCGCGTGCTGGCCGAAGTGTTGCCGGACGGCAAGGCGGCGGAGGTGAAAAAGTTGCAGGCCGAAGGCAAGCGCGTGGCGATGGTGGGCGACGGCATCAACGACGCGCCCGCGCTGGCGCAGGCCGACACCGGCATCGCCATCGGCACGGGCACGGACGTTGCCATCGAAGCGTCGGACATCACTTTGATTCGCGGCAGCCTGAGCGGGGTGGCGACGGCCATCGTGCTTTCGCGGCAGACGATCAAAGTGATCCGGCAGAATTTGTTCTGGGCGTTCGTCTACAACACGCTCGGCATCCCGCTCGCGGCGGGCGCGCTCTATCCGTTCACCGGATGGCTGCTCTCGCCCGTCGTGGCGAGCGCGGCGATGGCGCTCTCGTCCGTCTCGGTCGTCGCCAACAGTTTACGGCTCAGACGCTTTCGACTGTGACTCGTTTTGCTTTTCTTTGCGACTTTGCGTGAGGTTGATGCTTTCCAAAGAGGACAACTCACGCAAAGTCGCAAAGGTAAATGCGACGAGTGGTTTTGTAGTTTACGTTTGATCGGAGAGGGGAAGGATGGACGCGTCGGAAATTATTGTCTTGGTGGCGGGCGTCGGTTTGATCGCCTTCGTGCTGTGGTACTTCTTCGCGGGCGAAGGCGTGCGCGCGGCGGCGAGCGTGACGGCGACGGGCGCGCAGCGTTTGAAGGTGCTGGTCAAGGGCGGCTACACGCCGGACGTGCTCGTCGTGAAACGCGGCGCGCCCGTCGAACTCGACTTTTATCGTG
>Ga0307513_10001604_pt1 | contig 32471 bp, 42 predicted proteins | sample 15_EM_MG_FD_202174 | JGI IMG/M metagenome (GOLD analysis project Ga0307513, IMG submission 202174) | Populus trichocarpa ectomycorrhiza microbial communities from riparian zone in the Pacific Northwest, United States - 15_EM | ecosystem: Host-associated > Plants > Roots > Unclassified | place... | reverse complement strand
ACATCCCCGCTACCTCTTCCTCTTATCACTCCTACTGCGATCACTGAGTCATTTTGACCTCTATCGCCCAGGTATACCCTCTCCGGAACAAGCCCCACCACGATACCCGTTGGAGGCAGTGGCAAGCACAGCGCGCCACAGTACACACTTCCCCCCTGGGCACCTACCACCTTTGGAACCTCGACCGTCAAGTCCTGTCACTCTCCCATCCTTCAACACCCTTGAGTCCATTATTCGAAGAGGTTCGCCTCCCGCACGCGATCCAGACCATATGACTCGGCACCCCCAAAATGGCCCAACAAGTTCCGGCCACCATCGCAAACCTTGGAAATCGGAAAATATGTTGGAGCCATCAGCTGGCTCCACCCTCCCCGGCCAGCAACTCAACGTGCCAGCGCCCAGTCTTCCTCCAGGATACCCGGGGTGAGCCAATTGGTTGCCCCATGCCACTCTTCTGGCACACTGATCCACCGTCCAGGACCCGTCTCCTTCTCGGTGATACCCAGCGCAAATCGCGTGTTGAGACTCAGATCAAGCAACTGATTACTTTGGAATCCAACGGCGAGCGTGTCACGAAGTATCATTATATTCACGTCCCTCAGTCTGCCTCGGTGAAAAGGTACAAAATGCCTCCGAAGAACGTCCCGCGTATGTTACAATTAACTGAACGCGAACACGTCCTAACCATCCGCAGCGAGTGCCATTCTCACTCTCGAGGCCCTTGCGATCCCCTCCTCGTATCCTGCAGTCCAGGCGTTCTGCTGCCGCACATGTTACTGTAGAGAGGCAAAGCGCAAGCCCGAGGCGTATCCAGAAAGCCTCCCGCATAAATTTAGCCCCATCGACTTTGCGTGCAGCGAATATCTTGAGTTCGTCTCGGGGACCGCCATCGTTCCTTTCCGTATCATCTGCTATTCGCGCCACCACAGCGAGAAAGAGGGCTTCAAGTGCGTGGACCGAGCGTTCCCCTCCAATATGTTGTTCACTGACGAGTCACCTAGTGTGCGCCTTATACTCCGGAACCAGCAAGGAGACGTCATAGCCGCCGTGCAAACTACTCCCATCATGATCACCGACGACCGCAAAGCCGTCAAGAGGAGTATCGCGGCCGCTGAGGCGAACGGAGCTACTCTCGGGCTTCCTGCTGACCGCAAGCGGTCCTCGAGAGACCTAGACCTAGAGGATGAGATCATGCCCAGGCATATACGGCAACGCACGGCGGACTATGTACCCCCGACCTCACGAGATTACCCTAGCGCCGGTCCATCGTCAAATCCGTTCAAATCCGGACCCGGCCACTCACAGCCAGGTTTGTACACGCAGCCGGGTGTACTGCACCCGAGTCTCGCACCCACCGTGGCCCAGCCCGCCTCTATCGATGGTGTCTACCCGAATAAGGGCCCTGTCAAGGGCGGCATCCAAGTCGCCGTCACTGGTGTCAACTTGACGGCAAAGACAGCCCTGTTGTTTGGTGGCATCCTGGTCGTTGATAAAATCTACAAATGCGATCGTCTGATAATCTGTGTGCTTCCGGCGGCCCCATCGCCGGGGTGCGTGGCCGTCTCCTTGGCCGGAGCCCCCACAAGCCCAAAATCTCAGTTTCCGACATTTACTTATGAGAGCGAGGGCACCAATGATAGTGGAATGTGAGTTCTTCTTGCATGAACCGAGGGCAAGGTTTGATCAAACCCGTTGACGTCGTTCCAGGATTAGCACTGCACTGACTGTAATGGCATACTGGGAGACAGGAAAATGGGAGAATCCGACCGATGTAGCAACTCGTGTATTGGCGTCGAACTCTTCTGAGAAAAGATTCTTTAAGGACGAGAAGGCTGTGTACGACCAAAATGCTTCGGTGAGTATTAGTCCCGTGCGCTCGTCGCCGTTTCCTGATGATTTTTAGCATGTACGTTTTTCCCCTACTGGCCATTGATTACTATTATGGACTCTATGCCCTGTTTCCTTCGAAATGTTTTATATATAACGGGGGATATCATGTTAATTGCCTGTATTTTTTGCGACACAGCGTCAGCGATGGAGGCAAACACTGATGTGTCACACTACCAGCCAGCGCCAGTATCTCGGTTTGTGGGGTAATCGCGGGGATTTGGCAGAGTGAAGCCCCCATCGTACGTTTTTACAGCCCACATTTGCTGACCGTCTTTCGACTACTCGATTGACCATGGGATTAGCCCGTAGGCCGTCTCCTGACATGCAGCTAGGATCAGCTCATCCACATCCGCATGCAATAGCCTCTATCACCGGTACGTAAGAACCTTATCGTGACGGGGTTCACACTTGGCGACCCCCTTGAGTGCTCCACATGTAAGCCAGCTTTCGAAGCTGGAAGCACCCGTCAAAACGTACGTCATATAGGTATACTGGGAACAGGACCTTGTCACCTGATGGCGTTGTAGATGCGATCGTGTGCAGAGACCCTCTTCCACCCTCTTCGATCGACCACACGACAGGGGCACGATCTGTGTTGCCCTATTCGGAGGGTCGGACAAGGGTCAGACACACTCCCGAGTTGTTGGCCGGTTGTAGGTCCGCAGGTGGACTGAGAAAGCCACATCGGGTCATAATCTAAACAATAATATGGCCTCGGCAAACAAACTGGGCTGGCACTGACCATTCGCGAAACCCTAGAACTCGCGAATCGATACCAGCAGGCAAACGGGACATACCCGCGAGGACAGTTTCGAGCAGTCATAAAGGGGCCGGCGGAACGGAACGAGACTGCCTACCTGCACGACACGAACAACCCGCCTCCAATGTCCAGCTCTGAAGAACGTAGAGTGAAGTGCGAAGTGCTTATTTTCGATGGACCTGGAATATGTCCAGTGTCCCGGGACGATCTAGTGGACAGTCTCAACACCGCCCTCGCCTTCAACTATTGGGTCGGCACCATCGACCACGAGGGTCTCCGCGCCGAGAACTGGTTCAATTTATGCGCGCTCCTGATCTTTCCCCACTGTACCCACCCCCAGGCGTACGACGCGCTCAATGCCGATCCCGAGACCACCATGCGCATACGCCGGTTCGTCGTGGGCGGCGGATCATTTCTCGGAATCTGTGGTGGCGCATATTTCGCCTCGAAGACCGCTATGTGGAACGGGCGCCAGTGGGGGTGCCCAAACTTGGCGTTCTGGCCGTGGCTGTCGAGGGGCCCATACTTGCACGAAGGACCGCAAACGCATGAATTCACGCTACCATTCCTGATTGACCAAACCTCAGTCGACCATGACGACCTCTCCCCCGATGGAGCCCCATACTGTGATCTTCATTGCGATGGTGGGGGCGAGTTCGTCGGCGTCGGCGAGTGGGAGAGATCACCACAATTTACTCCTATGGGACTCTACTCGACCAATAGGTGTGCTGGTGTGCAATGTACTGTAGGCGCCGGGACCGCGGTCCTCTGGCACGCTCGTTTGGAACGCTCGTTCCGAAAGAGAGACGTGGAGGGTGGATTTAGGAGATCGTATAGCACTAGACATTATGACCCAGAGGTATGTCTTGATGAATGTCTTTAGCGCGGGCGCTCAGGTGAATCCCGCAGAGACTTGGACGCCACCGCTTCCGGTTGCTCAGAGCTATACTTGAGCGTCTAAACCTCCAGCCTGCTCTAGAAATTACCCCCCGACCGCCGCTTCAACCAATGCCTCAGTTCCTCGCTAGATCGCCTTATCAACGGCGGCCACAAAACCCTTTCATGCATCTGCCATCAGGTGAAGTATTTGGGGGGCGCGAAACTTTCGATTTTCGGCTGTTCTCCCAGCTGAATCCACCGGAATGGCAGGCTATCAGGGATTGGGCGGCGAACCACCACGAGGCAGAGAACGAAAGACGTCGAATCTGGGTCTGTCCCGATCAATTGCCCGACCAACGGCTCTTCACTCCCCTCTTTAAACTTGCCAAGTATTTCGATTTGCTCAGGAATGCTCGAGGAAGTCAGCCCTCCGACAATCTCATAGGAAATATCGTTCTGTATGGGAAGGCAGTGACAAGCACTCAGACACAGCTGACAGAGTGAGTGGGTGCAGCCGATTCGAACCACACACTAACCACGAATATAGGAACCTAAGGATTGCTAGCATCCTTCCTTGCCCCTTGCTCTCTGTCGCAACCTTCCAACTGCAAGGGGTCGGTCGAAACTACAAGCCGTGGTTGTCTCCATTCGGGGTTCTACAATGGTCGCTATTGCTGGAGTTGCCGCCCAACCTCGAACATCTTATCCAAAATTTGGATCCTTTCACGCATCTTCTCGGCTTGACTATCGTGGAAACTTGTCGTCGCTGGTTGTTGGACACCGAAAATGGAATTTCCCTGAAATGGCCAAATGACATCTACGGGACTCTCGAAGGCCGCTACGAAAAGATTGGAGGAATCGTCGTCAATAGCATCCCGGCAACTCAGCTTGGGTCAAGAAGTCGAATTCTCATTGGTGAGAGAACCCCTCCTTCGAATTATGCGCCTTTAATGCTGCGACAGGGTGCGGTCTCAACGTTCACAACGATGGACCGCTATGCTCATTGTCGCGACTTGCTGGTGTGGAGCATAGCATGGAGGGAGTACTCGCCAGTATAATGGCTCGGTTCTCTGAGTCCTGGGAGCAGTTCTTGCTAGCCGGTGGATCGTTCGATGGCTTTGATGATCGGTACAAACGCGCATGGCTTCATAAGTGAGTTATGGCCCAAAATCTCATGTGTTCCTTTTTGTTGAGGATTTTTAATCCAGTGGGTGGAACGGCTGGATCCGACTTCGTCCTGACGGCGAGAGGACGGAGTGCACGCTGCTGGGACTAGATCGGTCGGCGAAGCTGCGAGTCCAACAACACAGGGTGCAAGACGGACACATGCATACAAGGGACATATATATTTCTGTGGACCAGTTTAGCCTCGACATTCAACGATCACTGATTTACCCGAAAGTCCGTTCACGCACGGAAGGCTGACGGAGGATGTGGGTCATTGCACATTGCGCGTATCGTGCCGGTCACGCTTTATTCGATGTATCCAAAGAACAAATAACATTGATTCCCTCCTGACCAACGCTACCCGAGGATAAACGCGACAACACCCATACCATCTAGGGACACGGTCACTGCGCCCTCCATTTCCTCGATGTCTCCCCCTGATCGCAGTAATACATCCGCTAGGGGCCCTCGGACACCGCCAAGAGACGCCGTCACAGGCGCCGAATCCATATTCGCGACCAGAACAAGTGTCGTAGAATGTCCCTTGTCCTCCAAGGTCCAGGCTCCAGTATCGAGATTTGGGGCTATGGTCGCCGGATGGGTAAAGGTGACGGTTTGTTGGAGGTAAGACGACGGGATGAGGTATGTGACTATCCAAGGTAACAGCTTCTGTGCGAGCAATGTCGCAGCATCTATGATATCCGGCGTTGTCGGCTCAATCCACGAAACGATTCCTGCCAGGTTGTCAATTATAGTCCGAGGAGAGTAAACAGATTACCCACCCATTGCACCATGATTGATGGCAATAATCGACTGGAGAATGAACTCTTTGCCAGTAGGAGGCCGGCTCCAGAAGCTCTCTCCCCCAAATGCTTGGTTTACGTTCCAGACAGCAACACCTTTCCGCCCTTCCCAGTATAACCGTTGGCGATAGTCGTCCATCCTACGGCCCACGTCGATGGCGGTTGGAGTACCGACGCAGTTGTCGCACCTGGGATTCTGTTACAATCCCGGACTGAGCCTCACCACTTCCTACGCACCCGCAATCGCCATAGTCTTCCGTGCAAGGAGTATCGTATATGGTGCTCCATGTAGCGTTGATACCAATCGTGTATGGGTCACCTAGGATTATGTCCGCAGCCTGGTGTGTATACTCGGTAAAGAAATAATTCTGGCAATTAAGGACCAAGGATACGGGATGGTATCCATCAAGTTCATTGACGCGCTCATAGGCTTTTCTCGGGGCATCATGTGGGTCTAAAGACAGTTGAGGGGAGAAATTTCGAACTCGGTGAACTGTTCACGAACCCACCCATCCGTCGGGCCTAAGGCCATCATCAGGATGAAACTGCGGTTCCTTAAAAAACCGACGTACTCGTCTGCAGTGTACCACAGCAGTAAATTCCTCCTCGACTTAATTCGGTTGACTTCCTCTGAGAGCGCGGTAAGATTTTGGTACGACCTAAATACCAATCAGCCCTTGAGACAAATGGATGGTGCTAGGGTGCATTACCATCTCATGTCGTACATCAACAGTAGGCCAGATTCTTCCATGTAGTCGAGCACCTCTTGCAAGGCAGTCAGATTCCCGAATGTCGGTACAGGGTGCATGAGGTTGAACCTAGGACGAGCATTAATAGGATATAAACCCGTTCAAGTCTAGGAATTCACCCCTTCGCCTTGGCAGCGTCGATTATGGAGAGGTTCGCCGCCAAGTAGTTGTCGAACGAGTAGTAAAAACCAAATGGAAAGACTGGTTCCCACTCACGTCCCTTCTTAATGAGAAGACCACCGGTGGCCATGTCAGTTTTCACAACATTGCCACCGTACGGGTTGGCGGGCAAGTAGAAGAGCTGAGTTGTCGCCTCGAACACGTCACAGTGGATAATACGCTTGGCTATGCATGTCACCTCATAGGGTTCGCTGCGGGGCAGTAAAGCGAGAGGAAAGTCGATATGTTGGTTCAGTCCCAGTCGAACTACCCCACCGCCAACTGGGACGCCACCAACGGAAAATGAAACTAGGAACCTTTCGCTGTCGTCGAAAGCAGCCAGAATAGGTTGCACTCCCGCTATCTCCGTATCCGTGTTCTCCGCGTCGACAAGTATCCTGCCCATCCAATCCTCACCGTGGACCCAGGGTTTGATAGCAGGCGTACAACGGAAGCTGAAGTAAGGCCCCGAGATATCCGGCGTTGGGTATTTGCCGCCTGGGTCGATGACGGGAGATTTCGCCTTGTAGTTCTTGCCGCACCATGTCGTCTGACCTTTGACCACCGCCGCGGCCGCAAGGAGAATGGCTGCGGCCTTGTGTGCTCGAGAAAGCATCCTAGGGACAGTCGCGTTCAAGTGGCGCCAGGGAGCAGGCCACAAGCACCAAAACGCAAATTCCAAAAATATAGCCACAATACTTATACTACTTATGCGGGAATGCGTGATGCACAAACAATGAAGACAAGAAACTTTATGGGGTGCATTATTTGGGCTTCAGCCACAGGTAACAATTGTGGTATTCGGAAGTGTCGCGAGGCGATTTATACCACTTTAGCCAGTTCGCTCTGACTTCCGTTGGTCCGCCTTCTCCTTCTACTCTCACGTTTCCAAGTTATCCAGCCAGCCACCCTGCCACTGGCGGCGAAGACCCGATGCTCCCCCTTCAGCAACTGTCACAGTACCACCAGTACTTTGAACCTTGGAGCTAGAAGATTGTTGGGTTATATGAATGTGGGGCAGCGGGTCGATCCACTGGACCAGCGTGCAAAATGGCAGAGATAGTTGAAGAACTGGGTGCTGAAGTTGGCGGTGTGGCCACCGAGGGCCATGGTGCAACTAGCGAGCGCGCGACTAACGAAGAGGGAAGACCAGATGATGGTCCTACATTGGGAGTAGGAGCGATTTTTTGTGAATGCGAAGACTGAGCTATCGCGTTCGAAGGGGGAAAACCCATCGCCGCCTCCAGTTGTTGAACTAGCAGTGTTAGGCTCGTTTCTACATTTTGGGTCGTCCCTCCTTTAGTGTTCGCCTCTTGGTTCGTTGCCGCAGGTGGTAGGAGAGGTAGCGAGGTTGTATAGCCTGGTGGTCGGTGCCGAGGGGCGGAGAAGACGGTACCGGTGAACCCGAAGAACCTGAATTAAAACTTGCCTGCTGTGGAGTAACTTGTGCGACTATGGCCACACAGAGCCCTGAGCCCGAGGGTGCGCGGAACGAAGGCTTAACAGGGGAGGAAGGAGCCGAAGACACCAGAAGCGATTCACGGAAGGGTTCAGGAGCAAGAGAACCGATTTGGGCTTGATCTCAGTCGCTTCCTTGACAGTTAAGGACGACAGGACCAAGCAGACGACTTGGGTCTGGGGTTCTTCCTCTCCTGAGATGCCCCCATCTGGTATTCCAGGGGGATAGTGGCAGATACCCTGGTGGACGAAGAGTCAACCAGGGATGCAGGGGCATGAATTGGCAGGGATGATGCTGTATTCGAAATTTGTAGGCCAACGATCCACGGTGCACGTAACTTGCCTCGAGAACCCTTGCGTGGTCGGGAAAGAACGAAGGTGGTGGAAGGTCCTTCAGCACCACATATGCTCCGCTGGAAACCATCCAGCACTTCTTTGACAACTGCGCTGCTGCACGAATTGCACTGCGGTGTCGGTACACCACCAGAGAGGTTCTATGATACCAGTGCAAAGATTTGTCACGAAGGCCGAGAAGGGCTTCCCCAAGGGACTTGGACTGAAGCGTAGAACTCCCACATGAACCATTTCAAACATTTATAGAGACGTATTGGAGCCTGTATCTAAATTTCCTGAGTGCTGAGCAGATATGTTTTTGTGGCAGGACCGACTGTACGACAGGGGAAACGAGCAGGACTAATTGAGGATATCAAGGTAGATGTCCCTGAAATAGAGTGGGTTATGAGCTCGGCATGTCTTCATTCGAGCCGACACCCTGAAAGGACGAGCAGGCAGGCCAGACTAAAAGTCGCCATCGGGTCCAGTTGCGGGGCAGGCAAGTCTGAAAGGTACTTGTAGTACCACACGCATAATCTTATACCTTGTTCTGTCCGGATATGCAGTGGCTTGGCGGCGTAGAGGCGTACGAGGCTCCTGTGGTAGTCTGCGAGTTGAAATAACGCGCACGGGGACAGAAGAGGGGGGAGTGTGTTATAAGGTGCAAGCAGAGGAGCTTAGAGCGTGATCGGAGGCCGAGCGCGAGGTGGCCGCTGGAGCAACCTGGTATTTTGCCATGCCCCAAAAACAATGAGACTGGACTCACAACATAGTGTCAGGTCACCACAAGAGTAGTACCGCGATCACTCGGAGGGTTCTAACCGCCTTCATGGGTGTTTGAGGCCCTGCTAGCGCACCTTGTGAATGTTATGCGTTCCCTAACTCAAAAATCACTCATACCCAAGCACTCATGTGATACATAGAGACCTCTTACTTTCATAACACGGAGTATGGCAGCAGATGTTTGCCACCACTCGCTTCTAACTCGCCTCTGCTCGTCAAATTAGTCATCTGGATCCAGATACTCCTATCTGTGCTCCTTCGAGGCTCGACGCCCTGGGAAAGGGTTCCGTAGCGGCCTGGAGCCGTCGCTGTAGCCATTTTCATCCGACAGCCCGCCGTATGAAGGCTTCGCCAGGAAGGGTCGTGGGTTTCTCCCCTGAAAGCTCTCATCTCGTCGATGTGCTGCATATTTGCAGACTGCAGGTCCTACTGAAGGGTGATGAGCCGGATGTTAAGCTCTTTCCAGCCTCATGACCACATCACTTTAACGGTCTTGCTTGACAAGGGAAGCGTAGTCATCAGTTTTACAGAGTAATTTATGAGACGTATATGACATGGGTGAGCAAATCTATTGATGACAAAGTGTGCAAGAACACGGAAGATACGAGAAAGTGAGCGGCGATGGCGGTGTATATGATGGCTTATTTTTGGGTCCTCTGTTCCCCAGCCTTATGCTTTAAAGTTAACGAGCGAACTGGCTTCCTATATTCATATTTCTCTCCCGGATTCGAGGCGATGGCACACAGAATGATGCCGTAACAGTTATTAGAGGGTTTGGGGATTCTCATTTGATGTCCCATGCCTTCAACGCGAGTGCGTCCGAACCTCGAGCTCAAGACTGCTCTTGTAGGTAGGTAGCACCATCACCAAGTAGCTAAAAGCATCTCCTTACTCGGGTATCTTGAGCCCTCACCAATGCTCTGTCCCTCTTCACATGTGCAGACTGCGACCTTATAATGGGCAACTCATCCATGAAGGCCGCTTGCTTGTAGGTTTTAAGATTTCAATGAAACCCAACTATTTAGCAACTAACATATAACAAAATATCCTAAATACATACTCTAACGTTCAGACTGCACAGAGGTGATACCCTTCTCCTTCAAGTACCACTACCGGAAGGCTACAGTCAGTCGAATCCTAACCATAAATATTCAACGGCGCACGCACCTGAGCAGATATTCGAATCCCATCAACAAGCCCAACATCCGGCTCATAGCCAAGGACCCTCCTGGCTTTCTCAATATTGAACCATCGATGTCTTGAGCTGTATCCTACGCGCTCCCTCGTAAAGCCCGGTTTGCGGCCGGTCAACCACGCCCACCACTCGGCCATAGAGCCAAGGTGCATACCCAACCAGCTGGGGATGACGATCCGTGTGGTGGGCTCGTGGCCCATCTCTTTCCACACAGCGAGGACGTAGTCCCAAAATGCGACGGGCTCCCCATTGGTGATGTAGAACGCCTGACCGGACGCCTGCAGCAGGTTGTCGAGTTCTTTGTCGAGGTTGGCCGAAGTGAGCGGATCGAACTTTGTCCGGAACGTCACACGTTCTTCTATACTCTGCGTCGCGTCTTTCCACGCTGCTTGGATCACGTCCGCATTTGGCATGGGTGCGATAGAAGGCCCGAGAGGACGGGCAGAGGACGTAGGTACGCGGTGCTCGTCTGTGCTGAGGTTTATTGAAGGCAGAGGGTAGTTAAGGATGTCGTCTGCGGGTTTAGGAACCTTCGCACGGATTTCTTCACCGAGTCTGTCCGCTGCAAGGAGGTGTGCTTTTGCCACGTTACCCACGTAAGTCCAGTCGAAGAGGTTGGTGTTGTCCCCGATCTGCCACTTTGTCTGGCCGCGTCGGATGACTTCTGCAAGGCCCTCGAAATTCTGTCGGTCCCCTGGTCTGCAGGTCAAGGTAAGGAGAGACGGTGGTACTCTTTGGAGAAGAATGCTTACCCAAAGATACCGGCAGGTCGGATTGCAACTGTGCGTAGGCCTCGCTTTCCATTTGCCTCAAGTACCGACTTCTCTGCGAGTGCTTTTGTGTGGTTGTAGGTGTCATGGGCGGTCTCCTCGGTAATATATGGTAATCGTTCATCGATGTCAATCATATCTTCATGGCCGGAAAAGGTCACGCCAGCGGTCGAAGTGAAAACGAGTTTGGAGACGCCGTTTGCAACGGCGGCAGCAATGACAGTCTTAGTTCCTTCCACGTTTACTCTCCAAAACACTTCCGGCTTAGCCCCATGCATTGGAGATGCAGTGTGGATGATACAGGTCGCATGCGTCTGGCACAATTTCAGCCCACATCGTCCAACGATAAGATGGTATATATACCTTTCGAAGAGCATGACTGAGGTCGTTTGGGTTGCATATATCGCCAGTGAAGAATTGAACATTTTTGTCGTGGTGCCGCTGCACAAGGTCGAACACGGCTACCGCCTGCTCGCCACGAGCGAGAAGGTGCTCGACAATATGACGGCCGAGGAAACCACATCCACCAATGACCAGGTACGAGTCTTTGGCTGTCATCGGTATCTTTCCAAAAGGTTTGGAGTTGTCCAAGGTGAACAAAGGCAGCGTGGTTCGATATTGTCCACGTGCCTGAAATGTGAACACCAGGTCCTCGTCTTCCTTCTAATTCGTCAGGAGGTTCGTCCGCCGTCTCAGGTCCCCAGGCCATGATGTGAAATGTGAAATAGGGATATCAGGTGCGGGATTCCAGAGGGATCGGTTACGATCATTTATCAATTCACTGGTGGTCATTCTTTTGTCCTTTTCCAGTGACGCGGGTCAACCGGTCCGTAACAGGTATCATACGATCTTGCATCCGAGCGCCGACACAAGTCGATTGTTTCCCATCCCCCAAGGGTCTTCACAACGTGAAGGGGTCAGAAGCAGGGTAGAAACTGATACCGTTTCCAGGGTCCTGTTTCTCCGGTTTCGGCCAAGAGAAAATCTGCAGAACTTTGTTAGCTTTGCTGCAAATACTTTATTACTATTGTTATTATGTAGATACAATGAATTTTTGTATGTTGACCTCTACTACAGCTGTGATCCGGTTCTATCTATAGCACAAACGTAAACTAAGTCTAAGATTGCGGCATGGCCGAATTGGGTAAATTGTAATTGGGGAACCAGTCACCAGGTCCTGGGAAAACAAACCTCCCATCCTTATTTCCCGCCCTTTTTCTGACCCGTTCCCCGCTTTTCCCTCCAGACATGAAGACCCTCGTGCCCACAACCATTCAACTGGGTCATTCAACGAAGCCTTTGGCCATGCCAGATTAAATTCATATCTTGAGAGCAACCATGGTTTCAGGATGCTCCACTTCTGAGCCGTCGGCGGGGGAGGACCCAGCGCAGGGTCGGTAGAGTCAACTCTCGCAAATGCAATCGAATCGTTCATTCAATAGTTTGGTCAAGTGTCACCCAATCATCCACGTAATTCGCCAAACGGGACGGATCCATTAACCTCCACAAAATCTCTCTTCGTTCGAGCAGCGCAGAAGGCGTTTGGAGAGCCACATCCCTCACCAAGTCACACAAGATCTTTACGTTAAAGGCACTTCGAGACTGTATCCCGGGCTGCATGGGCAACATTGAATACGTGAACGAATCCAGGGAGTGATGGTGTGACTGCGAAACCAAATTAACCACTCGTAGGCACCAACGGGGAGCCGATTTGTCCTGTCTTCCATTATCTTCTTTGCTGTTCACATGCGGAGAACACACCCGAAAACAAAATCTTCTCACTCTCCAAATAGACGCCAAAGAACCACTGCACCAAAAACAATAGCTTTCAAGCATAACTAACGCGAGCCATCGGGGAGCTACGGGGGACTAAGGAGAAGCACTACGTGAATTGATTCTGCATATCGTTTTGAAGCCTTACGTGACTCCCTTCCCAAGGGCCGCCGTTCACGTTCCCCAGCTCAATCAGAGATCGTTCGTCTCCAGGCTTTCTAAACCATTGTTTATCGCTCTCCCGTGTGTCTATTTCCTATGGATGTCCCGAGTGGAGGAGTGGAGAGCCGGAAGACAGACCCAAACCACCAACTTCGGCTCCAGTGGCCAATACGCCGAATGACCCGCTTCTTAGACATAAATACAAATCTGGGCGTTACCCGAGACTCAGGATCCGTGTACTAAGCGCGAGAGGAGAAACACCGGCCCCCGCCGCGTGAAATCGAAGGCCGATCGATCTGAGTATGCCGTGACACCCAAGGCCAGTATGCTCTCGGAATACTCTCGCCCTTCTACAGTGATTGTAGACCTAGAGCTTTCGAGCCGACCTTTGGCGGGCATGGCAGTCTTGGGTTTCGCTCCAAATGAGTCGATCTAAGCCGTTGCTGAAGCAGACATAAGCTTCAGGTACTCTATTGTACATATAATTGGTGGACTGTACCACCGACCCGGGTCCATTCACTGCACCATTCTCAACCCCTTTGGAACAGCCGGGCAGTCCTTCAATAACTTGAACACCGGGAAAGGGGTATGCAACTCTATTTCTGTTGTATTAGCTGCTTAAGTCTGTCAGAGCTGGCTGGAGCGGCCACGAGTTTCCCTCAATCCTGTGCTTGTGTCTGAATTTGTCCAGGATTCCAGGCAAGAACGCCTCTTTGGGTCCTGGGGGCCACCTGAACGACACTCGTGACTAAATCCTATCCACAGGCGAGCATCGGGGTCTCGAAAGAACTGCGCTTGCATACTAGTAAGCAGCTGGACGTGATGTTCGTGGTATGGTGCTTCTGCTTGCCGGGAGCGGTCGGAATCGGCAGAGCGCATCCTCCAGGATTGGGAGTGCAAGCGAGGTGGCCAGGAAGCGTCCTCGTGGAAAGAAACTCGATCGTCCGTATGGGGTGGCAGTAACATCTAAACCTTCCTCCGGGTATACCTAGCGTGCCATGCCGTTCTTGGACACAAGTCCTAGAGTCAGCGCATGGCGCTGTCCTTGGAAATGACGAGCACTCTAATGGCTGTTAATAAGAAACCAAACATTGACTATGTGCCTTGCTGTGTAGACTCAATCGCACGAAACCTGTCCATTCGTCTGGAAAACAACAAGCGCTTTAACATCAGTGGCACAAGCTTGCTTTGAGATCATTGAAACCACTGTGTACGAGAATCCACAACTCCGAACGACCGGAACATCAATGTGAGCCCACCTGTACTGCCTGTGGACGTGACGGTCATCTCCAACATCACCAATGGCCCTGCAAAATCGGGCCTTGGTGGCGTTGAAAGTAGAGATACGAATGAGACATTTTCAGAGGCGAATCTATGTATGGCTACAGGCAAGGGGCTCAAATAGAAAGGACATCTGGGCGCTATCCGAGGAATGGACATGTGTGGAAAATGTATGGAAAACAATGTGATCCTAGGAGTGATGGCAGGAACACCCGAACGAGACGGATAGATACAACTTAAATAATAAGAATTGAACACAATCGATGATAAACCCAGAGAAACATCATAGAGGGGTTAAGGCCGTTTGTTGGCTTCCAAGGCGGAGCCGAGAAGATGATCAAGCCAGCCATATTTTGTATCAAGGAGAGGAGCACCAGATGCGTGTATAGCAGAGTGACTCGCTGGCTCTCTGGTGGACAATGCTTCCTCAGGTCTCCTGGCAGAGCGGCGCTTGCGAACAGGAGGGGCCCAAGTCGTGGATTGTTCATTCAGTAGGGATACGTCCATATCGAGGGACTGCATAGTGAGTGTAGGAGTGGAGCCAAGGACCCCTGGAACGGGGGGGACAGAGGGAAGTGACACAGAGTCGTTCGGACGTTCAGAGCGGCGTCGTTTGGGAGCAGGAAGATGCTCCTCCGCATACTCCTCGTCCTCTCGTTGGCGACGACGCCTGATGCCATGATTGGTTGGGATCGTCGCAGGCAGCGTTGCTTGTGGACGAGGGGCGGAGCCTTCAAAAGCGGTAGGCGGAAGGGGGATTGGGTGTGGTGGGAGCATATAGGGGTTCTCAGGCGTGTCCGCTGGTAATGGAATTGTGCTCGCGCTGACAGAGGGAGTAATGGTGAGGGAGCCGACAGAGGAGGGCGACAAAGCCGCGAAGGCATTCACATCAAATAGATTGATGTCTTGAGTGGCCGGAGGTTGGAAGTACTGAGGTTGCGGTTGAAGTTGTGTGTGATGAGGGGGGCATGACTTGGGTGGGAAATTGGTAGTCGCAGAAAAGTAGTCATACGGATCCATCGAACCTGAAAAAGGGATGGTGTTGTACAATGCGTTGATTGACCAGTGGAGCGGTTGTACCTGTCGAGGGAGGAGTGAGCGAGGTTCGGGCATGTTGTACGGAGGTGTACATACCGACTCGTATGCGTAAGGGGTGGACATGGCGTTCGTAGGATGGGGGATAGGCCTTATGAGTCCTGCGGTACCGCTGTGTTTATAGCAGAGGGTAGCGTTTGCAAATCGAAGGGGGGTGCAAGGGCTGTGGATGAACCGAAGGGGGCTTTTAAGGCCGGGGCAGGGTCACTTGAGTTCTCTATCGGCGGACAAGTAGTGTGACTGATCACTGTGGTGGGAAAGTGGGAACCAGGGAGATGCGAATAAGGCCCAGAGCGCTTGGAGGGGACAGGGACAGGTTCTCCCTGCCGCCGCGGCGCAAGGGTTTTATAGGGGCTGTCGAACTAACAGGTATGTTTCACAACATACGTTCAAATAATGTGGAGAAGGTGTGACTCGGCTGCCTCGGGGGCGGATCTCATCGACTCAGTTGATGGGATCTGGCAACTACCAAATCCGGGATGAAGCCACTGCTTGTACATTGAAAAGAAGGTTGAAGAAGCTGTGGGCGCATTGGACAAGGCAGTGATCGGTGGCGATACCACGTCGGGCCGGTTGAAAGTGGGCGTGCGGATGATCTACCTACCTCTTATGGTGGAGAATAAGGGATTCGAACGGGGCATCGGCTGACCACGCCACGAAGAATAAACAAGAATAATCGAGGCCAGCGCGGCGAGGGCGCCTGTCCTGTCGGCGCTGCCTGTCATCTCATTCTCGAGAGGCATTGATAGAGAACAAGGACGTGGCGTGTCGAAGCTCACAGCTCACCGGGGCGGGAGGCGTTTTCCAAATCGGGTGAACAAGGATTAACCGCCGCTTTGCTTTGTCCAGCCTCGGCCGTGGCCAGCAATAATATCATTCCTGCCAAACCTCTTTCTACTGCTTTGTGTGCGTCTCCAGGTACGATCCGAGCATGCCAGATCCAGGCATCCCAGGGCATCCTTACATCCTTACATCCATAGATTATGACAATTTATTCATTATTCCAACCTATCTCCTTCCTTGGTGTTTGCGTTACCTCCGATTTCCGTCGGTCAGAAACCCAGTGACTGCAGGCTCGCCGGATGGAAGGGGAATTCCACCATAGCTTGCTTGCATCTCTTGCATCTCTGCCTGTCTGCGTCGAGAACGGATCGTGCAAGGACATGGTTCGCTGGCTGCCCTGCTATGGCGCCTTGCTATGGCTGCCTGGCTAGCTGCTGGCTGCTGGTTGGCCGACCCTGGTCGTGGGTTCCCGGTGCACCGGCTACACGGGGCTGTCCAACGTGTTCGAACTTAGAAGGGGTTTCTCTGGACTACTCTATACATGGGCTGAAGGTCTCTTATCTCCCAATATGCTCATCGGGATCAACCTTGATGATTCGACCGACTCAATAGGAGGCGGAGCTAGTTGCTCCGCCCCAGCCACGCGCCTAAGGTGCACATGTCCTATGCACTCTCACTTGAATAACTTCATTGCGCGCTACAACGCGTGGCCACTAGCCGCTCAACTCAAACTCACCCATCGCTCTCGTCGGCCTCACCGGTTTCCCGACCTGCCCACTCAGCAAAACGATCATGGACCTCGTATGACACTACCATATATTCCAGTATAGTGTATAGATTAGCGCTGCTACTACAATCATCCCCGCGCTGCACGCACCAACTCTTACTATAGAGTCCATCAGGGTCCGTTGAACAGTGACACAAACTGGACGGACATATACTGTCAAGCCGCCAATCATTTCATCTCACAAAAACCCCTTATGATTAATTCAACTCCTGTCCCGATCCGTAAAAGTATGGCGGTGGAGCAAAGTCTTCCGCCTCATTCAGCGTAACCAGATCTAGCTGCATCGTGCAAGTCACAAGTATGATTAGCGTCGCTTTCCGTGGTGAAACGATCCGTCTCCGGCAGCGTTTGGGTCGACATCAGGTTCTTATGATCAACAACAGATGAGGAGTGGAGATAGTGCGCCCGCTCGAGACCCATACTGCCAGTCTGGTTCGTGATGACTGGAATCCGGTGCTGGGCCCCATCACTGCTGATGCCTGGGTCTATCGTGCGGGCTGCCGTGGCTTCCCAACCGGCCTGATAACTTGAACTGTGAGTCGGACCATTACGGCCAGTCCTTTGTGTTGACCCTGACCTGAGCCTTGCCAATGTCCGCCCAACGGGGTTTGAACGCCCCACAACCGGGGTCAGGCCTCCCTTGTTGAGCACGAGAACCGGAATCCGGGGAGGTGACTCCCTTTGAGAAGATGCGAGCTCGGTGCGTGGAGCAGAGATGGCAGCACTGGTTTCCTCGCCATAGACCTGATCAGGTTTCTTCCGAACCGATCGAGCTTATCCGTTGAGAAGACGAAGACGTAAGTCTCTGATCCTCATGTGAATTGGTCCTGCTCGGTCCGGTTGGCGTTTTTGAGGAGTTCGAGCTCGAATTAGAGTCTGTTGTGTGTCGCTTTTGCCTTTTGCCTAAAGTGGGTAGAGTGCTAGTACTTTGCGACGTTGGGTTCTGCGGCTTGGCTGGTGGCGACCGAACACGGGTATGTCTAGGGGCCGACGTGACGCCGCCTCCCTTGGCGTCTTTCGAGTTGCGTCGTTGCCGCGAGAGGGGGGGACTTGTTGTCGGGGTGTGTTTGGCTGCGTGTGTGGGCGCGCGAATCGGCACAGAGCCCCTGCATAGCTCCTCTTGCACCTTCGGAGCGATCGAGTGACCCGCGTCAGGAGTCACACCAAATCTTGAGATAATCCTCTCATTAGTCTTACGACTCGAGGTATCGAATGACTGCTTGTCTATGGTGGTGGGGGTGAGGGGCTCTGTGAAGACCGCAGTACCAGGAGGAAGTGACAGAGTGGCCGATTTCCGTGACGGACCAAATGAAGTTCTAGGGGTTTCTTTACTTTCCTGACGAACCCGCTTTGTCTCAGGGCGAGAGGGGCTTTCCTTCTGGGGCTTGACGTAATTCCGTGGCGCTTTTGCAATCCTCCGGTACCCAGTTACCTGAAGAGTGTGATTTGATGCCGGCTTTGGTTGTTTGGTTTCCATTGTCGATGTGCGCAGTGCGTCCTGCACGACTTGGAGGGACCCAGCAGGCCGTTGATGTGATAAAGTGCGATCGGCAATGTATGGGGGTGGTTGATAGGTGCTCTCTAGATTGTGAAGGTTCTGATCAGGCGTGTAGAGACTGAAGGACGACACGGAAGATGGAGTGAGGTGATGTTGAGAAAACGAGGGTGAGGAGCCAGATGAAAGTGCGGGGACCCTCATACTCTCATCTGACGTAGACAAAAAAGAACTGTGTGGGACATAGAGTGTCTGGGGATGTGCATCCGTTCTTGGGGAGACCTGATGAACACCGGCTGAAGGAAAGGAGATGTACTATGGAATTCCATCCAGGGGGCTTCAGAGGTGGATGGGACGTCCGATGCGTACGCAGTGTGGGGTTGGAATTGTGAATTCTGGACTAATAGTTAGAGGAAGCCGTGTAGCTCGATAGAATTCATCACTAACAGGTAGCTCCCAACAATAAGGGCGTGGTATATATTGATTATATGGGGGTATATCGTTAACTTGGTTGTGTACCGAGTCTAGCGCCGGGGGGAAAGGGAACGGCACGCCTAGAGAGTCGGTTGGCGGGATAAATGAGGGATCGTCCCAGGTAAATTTGAAGTCGTTATTTGGACTAGTCAACCCGCCGGTAGAAATCCCCAAGACACCGTCATAGGGACTATGGTCCAGGTTGGCGGAATGAATGGGAGAGTCAGTTAATAAGGCTGGGTTGCCATGGGTCATTGAATTATAGGTGTCATAGAGCTGGTGCTTTCCGTCGGTCAGCTCATGTCCGCCGTGCGAGGTAGCAACGAAACATACCCGAGGCGGAGCTTGTTGGTGAGTCGCACTCGAAGGACACTGGATTGGTTCTTCAATAGGAGCGTGACTAGCTACGCAAGAACCCGAGAAGGAAGAAGGCGCTACATCCGACTTCGAGCCGGTCATGGAAATGAAGGAAGGATATCGTTCGGTCATGATTAAATGGAAGAGGAAGAGAAGGGGTGGAGAAATCGTGAAGACGTGGAAGGGATGAGGGAGCGGGAGCGGAAGGGGGTCGTGAGTGACGAATCTGTGGTCTCAAGACCATGTTTATATCTGACGGGTTTCGATCCAAGCTTATTTCGCTGACGTTGATCCCCGGTTGTTCGGTGGCGTTTCTCACAGCCAAAAGACCCCAAAGAAGGAAAGGAGAATGTATTAGGAACAACGGGATGGCTATTTGCGACTCAGTTTTGTGTAGCGGGTTTGTTTGTTTTTCAAGTTGGGGATCGTAACCGGGTAGTTGTCATTACCGCCACCAAGACAAAACAAAGATTAAATTGCAGTTCTCTGGCCGACGTCGTTTGGACTTTGTGCGGGCGGTGTCCACAGGAACTGCCACAGACCGCCGCAGAGGTCTATCTCCTCTTATGGCGAGCACCATCCTAGAGTGGCTTCCGAGCGCCTAACTACGAACGAACAAGCACAACAATTTAGACAGTGTAAAATTGAGCCAGAGGTGTTCTAACAGTCGCTATTGTTCTCGAGGTGTTTGCTAGGGCGCGTGGTTAGGGCCGCGTGCACCACACAAAGCCTCGTTGTGCCCGGTTCCGGTGATTGCCATGCACAAACCAAATGCTTCTAGTAGCCTAAATTTCCTGCTTTATCGGTCACGCCTTGCTCCTCTCCGTGGGCTCCTCTGATCCATTTCTTGCTCTCAAGCCCATGCATAGTTCAAAGGTACGGTGTTTTCCTTGTCCCAATCTCACTAACCCTCTCGCCATGGACCTAACGTTTTAAGCATTTCCAGAATGTCGCGTCTTGCTCCCCTTCGCGACACCCCAGCCGGTATCCCGTCCCTGACGAGTCTTCAGCTCTTGAGCCTGCCGGTGAGTCGCGCTATTAGGTCTACTGAACTTTGACAACTTTTGTGATTCAACTCTTTGTAGTTTCCCCTGTAGACGACAGCCAAACGGAGCCGGAAAGCGACTTTATTGATGATAATAAGACCGAGCCTGAAACTCAATATTCAGAGCGAATACTCCCTCCCTCTGCTAGTAAAGGGTCTCCTAAAGTCAACGTGAGTCATGGCGAGGACGCCTAGCCCCGGGGCTGATTCCTCCCGTTTCAGGAGCTCCTGCTTCATGCGCTCAGGAGCCTCTCGGATGAGCACTCACCGTGTTCAGTCCACGGTGTCTTCGGGGGTGATTGCATAGCTGAACTTCGCCAGGTACTCGACACTTGGAAGACCGCACTTCAAGGACCCTCGTCTGCACCGCCCAGAATTGCATACAGGCTCGACCGGCGGGATCCAAAAGAACGAAAGTCTTTCCCATACACGCCAGAGGAGCTGTTGACCCAGAAGCTGGACAGAGAACACGTTACCGTGCTTCGCCATCTTCAGATCGCAGCAACCCAGTTAGGTTTTGAGCTTTACCTGGCAAATGCAACGCTGGAGATTGTAGGTTCTGGGAATGCGTACGACCCACATATTCCTCTCGATGACATCGAGATGCTCTCCTGGCCAAAACCAAAGATGACCTTGAACTTCTCTCATTGGGTGAAAGTTGAACGGGGACCAGTCGAAGCACCGCCTTTCGAGTTCGAGGACGACCAATGGATTCCTAATCCTCCGCCGGATGATGACTCGTTATTCAAAAAGGAGTACGATTGGGCTTTGACACCTGTAAGTTACACTCTTCGTACAGTTTTTTACATCTCAAATTACAATTCAGGCCCCTGGAGAGCTGCGAGAATGTTCGTAAACTGTCGCGTCACTTTCAAGGACGCTCACTTCTTCCAGTGCACATCGTCACGGTTATCGTGATCCAGTCCAGACAAGTAGGGGATGACTTTCACATGTCTGAGATCTCCCCGGCTCAAGCATCTATTGCACTTCGCGAGTCGAGCACTTCCGTTCCTACGAGTGAGGAGAAGGTACTATTCGACAGGCTTGAGAAATGGTGTGGGAAGCATCTCCAAGATCCAGAGGCTATAGGGGAGGCACTACACGCCCTCTCGGTGAGCTCTATCCGATGGAAAGATTTCAAGCGATGGGACAATTCGATGCGCGTGTCCAGTGTCCAGAAGAACACTAGGCTCCTCCCTTTCAGAATTTTCGTCAAAGCTTGCGAGGAGTTCGGCTTCCCACTGATGAAACCGTTGTGAGTCGCCCATCAAATTTACTGTGCATCGCCTTGAAATTTTCTTAGCCTTCAAGATACTATGATTCACGGTGGTGGTAACGAGGCCCGTTATGGTCTCCTCAGATGTCTCGCTCCGGCCATTCCAGGAGAAGAGTTTGAATGCTTCTGTCGGGAGTCTAAGACGACGATCTTGCACCACCTATCATCCCCAAGTGAGGACGACGCCGATTTCTTTGCCGAATTGGCTCTTGAATATGGCACTGAGTGTTTCGAAAGGGAGTCAGTCTCTTGTTTCCTTATCTTAAATTATGCATCTCTAACTCACACTGTTCCCAGAGTCATTCCCAGACTGGAGACCTTCCAGCCTGGTCTAAAGTTCTGGTCTACGCTAGCTTCGAAGCTTCGACGTCTTGCGGTGTCATCAGATCAGATGGCCGGACTCGTTGAAAGTATCACCCACAAAGTTTTCAAGTGCTTTGAGCCATTCCCTGCAACATGGTCGAGCAACCCGGACATTGAGCCGTGGATTGACGCAATCCGTGTCCTCATCGAGTTGGAGGACCGTCGGCGAATTGGGGCAATCATCAGGCAGATAGTTGAAGAAACCAATCTAAAACCTGACAAAGCCTATGTGGCGAACTATTATCTGGTTCCGTCTGTGGGCGCAATGGCGAGGATGCTCGAACAAACTGGGCTTCACCCACGTGATCAGATTTTCGCTCCATATTGGGCCATGGTTATCCAGGTTATTACCTACGAGCTCCTCTTTGGAGACCAGTTCACAGATCCGGACAATGGCGTGAGGGCCTTGACTAAAGCGATTCAGTTCAGCCGGGACCCAGGCCCTTTAAATTACCTGTTAGCACCTCCCTCCTACACTCCTTGATGAACATTCGACTAAGCTGTTTCCACACTCCTTAGCAGGAGCAGCCACGAAACAAAACATTTCGATCCAGAGGAGGAAGTTAAGAAGTTGAGCAAAAAGCGTCCGCAAATACTCGAATCCTTGGCACGTGGCCTTTCGGAGCTCCCGATGTCCGAATTCAGTGAACAAGAGGCACAAAACCTCGATCGCCTGGTCCTCCGTCTAGTTCGACTTTACGTTCAGAACTGTGATTTGCCGCACCTCGTCAGTATTGCAAACGTTCCTACATACAGAGCCGACTTAGACAGCAACGTCGCTAACGAGGCGCCGGCTTTGCATCTCATCAAACTGTGCCACGAGGTCGTTGGGGGCGATCTGCGCGCAATACGGACCGTGCTCAACCGAGCATTAGAGATACCCGCCGAAATCGACGCGCACTACCTCTTCAGCCAACTCTCACCGTTCATAAGGAGTCTACGGTCATACTTAGAGAAGCAGACACCGTCGCACGACCTCTCCGTTCATCCTTACCTCGGTTTCATTAATCAGGTAGTTCAGGCTCTTGAAGAATTTTTGAAGGACAAGCCCGCGCACTACGAGGAGATCCAAGCGTTGATCGGGAGTTGCTCTGCTTCCACCTTGTGTGAATTCGTCAATGATCCGGAGAAAGAAGTCCTACTCTCCCGTAGGGCTGATAAACACCGGATCCAGCAGGAGTTGCAATGTTTATTCTCTCGTAGGTGGTTACGGTGGATCAAGGACGATACAGTGAAGAAGGACAAGTTGCTGCTACAAGCCAATCGATGGAACAAATCTATGGCAAAAGCAAAAACCCTTTGGAGGGGAATTGGTCAGAAGGATGTGTTGCGCAGGATCATGGGTGATAAATTATCAGAAATGGAGGCTCTCCTCCTGGAGAAAATGCGTATTGTCTCTGGTCCTCCAAGCGATTCCAGTGAATTGCGCACCCACCCTAATTCTCCCTTCCGTCCCACCTCCGCGATCATGCGCGGAGGCACAGAAGCATCGACCCCCGCTGCTTCCAGCTCGTCCAGTAGGCCTATGAAGCGAACACTCTCGGGGGATAGCGCCCAGACACCACACAAAAAACAGAGGTCAGAGGAGAAAGTTGTAGAGACAATCGACCGCCGTCGCTTTTCATAGTAATAATTACGCCACAGAAGTTTCTCTCCTACCGTGGGAAACTATAAACGCTCTCATGTCCTCACCCCTTCTCATGCTCGCGTAGCTCTGGACATTCTCGCTATAGGTGGATCGGATTGGAATGGTTACACTGATGTCGAATAAAAACCTTTCTCTCACCCATCGCGCAACCTTGACGTCAATTTCGGACAGGTAGTGAGGCCGCACAATTCGTCGGATGAGTGTATTGAAAATACAGGATAAGCCACCCGACGAGCAAGTCCGCCTACATCATGAATGAGAATGAGAAATAAAGATGCTTTTGTTCGTTGTCTACTGCCAAGACCAGGTAGGATGAAGCGCGAGGCCAGAAAGTACTAATGCTCGACTGTCCAGGAGTACTGAGGTGTGACACTTAGGACTTGTTGGGCTGGAGGAACAACAGGGTGAGTCTACGGATCGGTGGCGAAGCGAAATGTGTACCGCTTCCTTGAAGCTGACAGCAGCCTCTTCACCCATGGCGGCAACGATAGTGACCATGAGCTCCTTTCCGTCATCGAAAGCGTCCTTGATCTGCTTGCCGAGGGTGTCATCAGAGAGCTTGACATCCTCCTTGGTGGATCCATCAGGCAAGAGCAGGTGAAGGAAACCGTCGTCGATATCCATCTGAGAAGTAGTCTCAGTGTGAGTACAAAATAAGGCGGGGACCAAAGACACTTGCAATAGAGTATTCGTTACGGGCGATGTTCGGTACATCCATATTGTGGGTAGAAGGGGAGATATCTTCGAGCTTCTTGCCGGTGAAGATCTGTGAGCATTGGGGAAGACCATCGTCAGCGATCGTGTGCCGGGGCGGGTGGAGCCCGGCGCCAGTGGCATTTACTCACATCGATGGCGACGAGGTGAACTTTTGCGTGACCGTGCTTGCCCGTCTTGGAGGTGGACATATCAACAATTTTGCAGGGCCTGCCCTTGATCACCACGTGCCTGCGGACGTAAGAAATTTTGTCAGAAAAACGGAGGCGAAAAGTCAGCTGGAGACCGATCAGGGATATTCACCCGTTCTTCCTGAGAGCAGAGCACTGCATCGGATAGGTGAGCGAGGACCCCGCACTGGCTTGCTCGAACGTGTGATTGTGTTGCTCATCGTTCTCGTTGTCGGACATGCTGAGTGGCGGGTCTTTTCGACGACGACGGCGGGACTACTTTCTGCGGAGGAGTCATCATCAGCACTCGCTGTCGCCGTAGACAAAGACAGGGCGGGATCGAACGAGCTCACAGAAGTTGGGGGTGATGGCAGGAACCAAGTTTGCGTCGCAAACCCTGAGTTCGTAATGGGCGCAGGCCCACACAAACGACTACCTATGATCACCTCGGCTAGTGGACCTCCAAAATTAATGACTGTTCTTCATCACTGCTGGTCATGGGGATCGACTTTACCATACCCACGCAGCTGTTCTCGATATAATAGTAGTGAGGTGTAGAATTCGCATCAGATAGCTCCAGACGATGTCCGCTCAGGCCTTCATCTTACCCAAAACGCAATCGTGGCTTGCATTACCCCGCGACCTGCAAGAGGCTTCGCAAAACAAAGTATTCTGTACTTGGAAACCAGCTAGTAAGAAAAGAGACTAAGTTAACCATCATACCTCCCGTCCCTGAGCTCACGCTTGGCATCATTTCCTCAATTGGTACACTCAACCATAATAGTGCTTTCCTTGTGTTACACCTCTCACTTGATACCTCTCTTTTTATAGTGGAGTGTTTCCCAACTAGTGTAACCCTTAAACACACTCGTATGCGTGTCTCTTGTTGACGCGATGGGTGTCTTACGTATCTCTCAAAGCGGAGGGTATAGGAAAACCGGGATTGATCTGGATATAAAATAATCTCCACATCACCTAGGGAGCCCTTACAGTTCCGTATGGACCGGTGCCCTTGTCTCCGCCGCTCTACTACTTTCTGTCGCCTCCACCTCGGTCGCGGTGCTCGAAGTGACGGTGGTTTTCTTCACTGGTTTGGGGTCTTTCCGCTTCAGAAGCTTCATCACCTGATTTTGCAGCGTCACACCCCTCGCCTTCATCTCCGCAGAGATAAGCACGGGATCATCATTCTTCTTCAACTTTTTCTGAGCTTCCGTCCCAGCCTTGAGCCACTCAATTGTTTCATTCAATCGTTTCTCCACCGCATCGAGCTCCTCGAGGGTGTATTTGTGAGGCAGGTCCGCGGCGGCCTCGAGTGTGCGGTTCTCTCGCGCCGACTTGAGGAAAAAGTCGCCTGCTGTGAGCGCCTGTTGGAGGGCATCGAGTTCTCGTGGTGCATCTTCGTTCTCCTTGTAGCGGAACTGAATAGGCTTCTCGAGCGCCCTGCGATCAACCAAGGTTAGCCCCCGTCTCATTAGACAAAGCATTTATGACTCACTCAAGTGCCTCCCGTTGAACCCAGAGTTCCCCTGTCTCTGCGTCCTCCCCATACTCGCTGAGCCAAGCAAATACCTCCTCCAGCTTGCGCTCTAGGCTCTTCCGCTCCTCCGGTTTAGAATAGAGCTTGAACGGACTCGTCTGCTCACCATCGAGATAGTCGCGCAATCGGTACAGGTACCCCTCGAGCATGTTGTGCGCCTCCTCCTTCCGTCGGCGGGTAGCCTCGGCGTTGTCCAGCGCAACGAGGCGCTTCCGCGCGGCAGCCTTCTCCGGCCCCGAAAGAGGTAAGAGTGTGGGGTAGTGAGTGCGGAGCGTGAGCGGGATCGTACCCTTTACAGGGGGCGGTATAGTGGTGGCAACTGTGTCTGTAGCGGAGCTTGTCGTGGTTTCAAAACCTCCCGAGTCAGTGGAGGACGAAGAGCCTGCTCCAAAGATATTCTTTAGCTTTCCTGATGCAAAAGGTTTAGGCACAACAGGGGTATGTTGTAATTTTCACGCACCAGTGATCGAATCATCCTTGGTTTCGCCGAAGACGATTGCATCCTCGAGGGTGGCAAAGCCAGAGTCTGAGATGCCAACGGTGAGTTTGACTACTGGTTCTTTCACCCCGGCTTCTGTGAGGTTTGTAATCGCGTCTTGGACCCCGACGAGCTCCGCTTCAACGATCATTGATGGGATTCCCCTGGAAATCGCATTAGTAAAAATGAAATTTGGAAAAAGGTTAGAGGTCCTTGCTTACTTTGACTCTGCGTTCTTGTACACTAACGTGACGTTGAAGTCGTCCTTGCGCTTGAATGTAAGCGTCTTCCTGGCACCATGCTTGCTCCCGGCCGGGAAAATGGACGTGTTGATGACCCTGGTCGCAACCGTCGACTCCGCGGCATACGAAACTTGAACATCGTGAACTAAAAGGTCTTCGACTTTGATCTCCTTCGTTCGGAATTGTCGACTCAACGAGGCGCCATAGAAAGCAGCACCGAGGACAGCTGCTTCATCAGCGTTGACGTTGAATGCAACTTTACTGCTGGAAGAGTGCAGAGGCAGGGGTCAATGGTATCCAAATCACCTGGCAAGACCTCACCCACTCGTCAACGAGAGCTCTAACGGCATTTCGTACCATCGGTACGCGAGAAATGCCTCCTGCGAAAATGACGGAAGTCACATCGTTCTGCCAAGAGCGGTTCGATTAACTCGTACGGCGCTAGGAATGAGAGTTGGCGTACCATCGTCAAACCTGCTTGAGTGAGTGCATCGAGGATAGGTTGAACGAAACGAGGTTTCAGATCGGCACATGCCTCCTCAAAGTCGCTTCGAGTGACTTTGGTTCGGAAGTCAATATCCCAAACGAAGCTCTCAATCTACCGACTATCAGCTATCGGACGAGATCTAATATTTATGCCTTACCACCACATTGCTTTCAGTGTTGGCGCTGAGAATGGTCTTGACTCGGTTCGCTTCCTTGTTCAACTTGGCAATGGCTCGCGCTTCCTTATCAACGGTCCGTCCGCGGGCATGCTTGGTCTCGAACGCCTCCTTAAGTATCTTGCGCAGCCTATAGTCCATCTCTATGCCGCTCGCCTGTCGGTCATAGCCAAAGCCCTTGATTTCGACGTGGGTGGCATCACCAGTTTTCGACTTGGGGGCCTTGGAGGCGGATTCATTGGGGACGGTGTAAAAGGAGGCGAGAGTAGCACGGATACCACTCGAGCCTGCGTCGTAGATAATGTGGTACTCTTTCTCTGGGAAAGAGCGGGACATAGCAAAGTTGACACTGACTGTAACTGAAGTTAGTCGATGTTATGCAATGTGGAATAGTCATCCTTACTCGCTGTTCCATCGTTCACAAGAGATAGCCCACGAAGACCCGCAAGCTCAAGAGAATCAAGAACAGCCTGTCGCTCGAATTGCGAGTAGTATGCGGGGACCTATCATAATAGGAATCACATCAGCGCTATAAACGGAGGAAGGCAATGGACACGGTCGCTGAGGCATTACTTACGGTGATGATAGCATCACGGACATTTTCTGCTGCTACAGCCTCTGCGAGGTCCTTCACATATGCGAACTGCATTGCCACCAGTTCTTCGTTTGACCATAGCGAACCATCTTTGCGCTTGAAAGCGACAGTACTTCTGTCCGAATGTGCCACGTCGAGTTGGGGGTACAGGGTGGCGTGGTACCCAGCTTGGGGCGAATCGAACGATACACCCTGGAGGAGCTTGAGACCACTAAACGACTCTGATGGGAAGCGTACTGCCTGTGTCAGAGGCGAAATGTCAGCCCACGCCGCACACGAGTGGAGGAAAACCTAACATTGTTGAGGGCGTCTGTGCCGAATAATCGTTCTTCGCCTTTCCATGCTATCGAAGCCGCTATCTTCCGCTTCGAGTCTCGGTTGAGGAGGACGTCAAACGCGACACCGGGTTTCATGAGAGACGCCTTGATAAACTCGGTGCCGTAGTCGATGGCGAGCACAGACGCCGCCGTCACCGTCGAGTGCGATAATAAGGATACCAAAGTCCATGCCAGCAACCCCCGTCGTCGTAACCGCGTCATGTTGCTTTCAATTAGGAGAAATTGGGAGAAAGAGACAGGTGGCAAACTTGTCACAAACAAACAAATATCCAAACACAGGCTGCGTGGACTCCCATGCTTCTTCACGTCACAACTCATCTAGGTCATCATCGTCGATATCGTCCGCAGAATCTGGGTCGTAGTAGATCGCCGGTGCCGCTTGAGTTGCTCCCGGTTTGCCTATATAAGGCTTATTCCACACGCTCGTCACTCCCATCACCCACTCACCTTCATGCACGTACGGCAGCACGACTTGCGACCGCGCGATTTCTTGTGGTGCCGTTAGCGATAGGCTGAATGGTAGATTTTGTGTCGGGTCCACGCTCATCTGTTCACCATCAGTCGAGATGCTTCTAGAAAAAGAATTGGAGATGTACGCACCGGAATGGGCACTTTATTATTCGCAAACACGAACTTAAGCTCTTCGAGTCTCTCCAGTTTACATGGCCCCTTACTCGGGCTCCACCCTTCTAATACCCGCACGACCCCTTTGGTGCCACTCGATCGTGAGAGTATTTCTACTACGATCTCATCTTCCGAGGGAACAACACCACTCGTATATCGCGGCGAGAAGTACAAGCGCTCCGCCTCCCCCCGTTCTCGTGCCGAGAAAGGACCGAAGATTGACCACCACTTCGGAGGAAGAGTGAGCGGAGGCGGATTGAGGAGGAAAGTCGTCGAGATGTGCCGAAGAAGCACAGGTGGGTGTAGTGTTATGTGGTGTAGGTCCGGACAAAAGGCTCTCGTCAAGAGATGAGGCAGAACAGGACAGCGAGCGGAGACCGATAGCACCATACGAGAAGGTGCTGCAGGAGGAAAGGCCTTAGAATGTGTATATCGGCCCTGTGGATTTCCAGTTTACTTACACGTGTGGGATGACACCATTTGTTGCACCCTCTTGAGGAAGAGGACTGCTTGAGAAGGTGAACCCCAATCCTTTGCTAGGGTATCAACCGAGTCGATAAATACGGATATCGGGGACTGCTCCTGGACTAGGACGCCCATGCTTAGAATTATTCGAGCAAAAGTTGTCCCCTAACCTTCTTGAATGGCCGTGAGTACTTCAATACCAGTCCTTGGAACTTCATTGTTGGTATTGGATTCAGAGACAAAATTAGAGACGCGATCGGTGAGGTCGAGCACCCGCGAGCGACCATCTTGGGAGGCACCGGCGACTAGGTCCGAAGGAGCGTGAAGCATGCATATTACAAGAGTCTGAATATCCTCCCCCTTTCCCTTTAAAGGTGCATCCAATAGTGCCCGTAGCAAGGGGATCGATGACCGAGTGAGGTTGTGTTCCAGCAAAACCAAGGTTGAGGTAGATCTCTGCCGAGGGTCTTGCTGGGGGGTCATTACTCCACTTAGGTGTGTCTTCATTGTCTTCTAGCTCTCCTTGGGTCAGAATGTGGATTTGGGACTAGGAAGTGGAGTGTTGGTGTGGTTCAAGCTTAGGCAGGTCCATCCTACAAAATCACTTTTGGTAATGACCAAGACCCCAGACAATTGACTTAAAGGTTGGGTTGATTTCAAACAAAAAATGGGCCATTTTTAATGGAGGTTGGTCTGAAGTTCAGGCAAACTATGGCAAATTTGAGCAGAGGTTGGAGTTGGTTTCAGGTAAAGGGGGCTGTGCTAGTGCTCACTGGAATAGGTACTGTTATACCATGGTGTTTTGGACATGGGGCCTGTCTTGGGGCCAGAGGATGGAAAATGCATCAGAGATAGTAATTATGAGATGTAACATTGGATACATACCAATATGTTGTTTTTGGGGGTGGCTACATATTGTGAGTTGTCACCACAGTTGAATTATTCTTTTATATATATATATATACAGTTGAAATGGCTATAATGCAAATGCTATAATGCAAAAACCCCATAATGCATAGGCTTGGGTGTCGACAGAGTTGGTTCCTATCTAAAATCGACCTTTATTGAATACCGAATAATGCATAGCCTTTTGGTGCAGTTATGCAGTATGAGATTTGGAAATAGGCTAAAATTTCACTCACCAATCGTGGCCGATCATGGCCGATCGGCCGCGATCGGCTGTAAGAAGTAAGAATCACATGGTAATGAATTTTTTTTTGGCATCTGAATTGTCTTGCGATCAATCTGTACCATCTCTCTACCTCCATCACCATGCCTTGAGAAGAATGGAAGCACAAACGCCAGAAACAACCCATTCAAGTTGCAAGGCAAGGTTGTGAGCACTTATCAGGTCCATCAAAAGAAACCCCGAAGACCTCCACACAACCAATCAAGACACCAAAGCAGGAAAACCTCACCCTCTTTGATTGGATGACAGTGTACACATATGTGGACACTCTTCCACAACTGATCAACCAGGGGGACATAGTGAAATACTTTGCCACAAGACCTCAGGGCGTGCTATTGTTCAGCCAGTCCACACTGTCATGCAAACTGTGGCAGCATCCAGCAATGGAAGCCCATGTGGAGTCAATTCCAAATGCATTGTCATGCAAACAACCACGCATTGTCACAAGACCAGATGTAGATTGCGCATTGTGGCTGTGGGTTCAGCAAATGGACCAGAAGGGAGAGGTGGTGAATAGCAGGATGCTCATGGCAAAGCAGGAAGTGTTTGAGAAGGCTTTGGATGTGCCAGAAGATGAAAGGCTCCCTGGACCTGGATGGATTCAACCATTCTGTCTTGTGTGAGTGATCAAGCCGTGAACTGGTGAAATTGCAACTCACATTTGCATTTGAATAGGCACAAGCTCAAGGAGATTCAGAAGCATGGTGAAGTGGGATCGGTTGATATTGCAAGTGTCAAAATGGAACAAGCTTGTATTAAGGAGCTTCTGGCTAGATTTCAGCCAGAAGATCAGTGGAATGTTGATGAATCTGCACTCTTTGCATTTGCTCCACCAGATCGTGGGCTCTCGCAGAGGCAGATGAGTGGAAAGCAAGCCAATAAGTTCCAGATCACTCTTGCCTTTGCATGCAACTTGGATGGCTCTGAGAAAAAAGATCTATTCTTCATTGGGAAGTCAAAGAAGCCTTGATGCTTTGGTTGAAAAGGCCCGATTGAGTGTGGGTTTTATTATCATTCAAATAAAACAGCTTGGATGACAGGGGCGCTTTTTGAAGAGTGAGATCATTTGCTTGAATGTATCCTCCAGTCACTGACTTACACTTTAGGTGGATTATGGAGTGGGATATCGAATTGCAGCTCAAGAACCATCAAATTGCTCTTACATTGGACAACTTCACGGGCCATAAAATTCAATATCAACCAAAGCATATAACATTAATCTACTTTGAGCCTGGTCTCACATCACACATCCAGCCTCTCGATGCAGGGATCATCTGCTGCTTCAAAGCTCACTATCGACACCAGTTTTGCCTCTGCGCTGTTCAGCAAGATGATGCTGAAGAGGAAGATATCTACAAAATCAATCTCTTAGAGGCAATGATGATGGCAGAGAGAGCGTGGAAGAGTGTCAGTCCCACTACGATCAAGAACTGTTGGAACCATACCGAAATACAGTGGCCATGGCTCCCTATAAACACTCTGAGACCTCCCTGCCCTCCAATGCCAGAAAATCTTGCAGCAGGCTGGGATGTTGTTGTCCAATTTGTGATGAGTTCATGGTCAATTCCCAAAGCTCATTCATCCCTCCAGGAGTGCCTTGGTGACTGGTATGTTGCCAGTGAGTGGAATGAACCCTTGGACACTGCCTCGGGAGCTGAGGGTGATGTCAGTGCTGCCCTTGTGGCCATTAATGCGTGGCACAATAAATGGGCACCTGACAGTCCCTCTGATTTGTGCGAAGTGGCCACAACCCCCAATGATCACAGCAAAGTTGAGAAAGAGCTCATCGATCTGGTTGCTTAGCTGAAAGCATGGAGGCGCATTACTGGCAAGCCATTCACACTTGACAAGATGTTGGATCCAAAAGAGGAGCGAGAGATTGGGGAGTGCTGTAATGTAGTTGATGGTGGAGATCTTGAGATCATAGCAATGGTACAGTCAAAGGTGGGCTTGGCAAGAGGTGACATCGAAG